>Ga0114999_10000539_pt1 | contig 56340 bp, 34 predicted proteins | sample ArcticOcean_MG_C_3_FD_89820 | JGI IMG/M metagenome (GOLD analysis project Ga0114999, IMG submission 89820) | Marine microbial communities from western Arctic Ocean - ArcticOcean_MG_CB8_126 | ecosystem: Environmental > Aquatic > Marine > Oceanic | place: Arctic Ocean: Canada Basin | collected...
GGCTAGTTCATCACCCTTCGGCGGACCCTATAAAAGAAGGGCTCACCTGATCAGGAGTGATCAGCCGTGAGCCCTGTTGTGGTATGGGAGTGGGCGACACGGGATTCGAACCTGTGACCTCTGCCGTGTGAAAGCAGCGCTCTAACCAACTGAGCTAGCCGCCCCAGGGGTTGGCGGCGCAGCTTGCACGACCAACAGGAAATCAGCCTAATCCATCGACGCCTTAATGAGAAGATCCAGCCAATAAACTGGATGTCAATAATGACGGCCATGTCAGCCCCCTGGATGTGCTCTGGATCGTTAACGAAATGAATTCCCAGGGTGCACAGTCGTTACCGACCATGCGTGGTTGGGGAGCCAAGGCCCTGGTCTTCGTCGACCCGAACTCAGATGGCCAACTCAGCTCGCTGGACGCGCTGCTCGTCGTCAAAGAGCTGAACGATCTCGCAATGGCGGAAGGCGAGCTTCAGGCATCGGCCAGTCATGATACAGCAATCGAATCCCCGTTCCTCGGAACGCTGTTGACCCATCCGGTTAGTCAGCCGCTCGAGGCAGAAATTATCGACACACGCCGCTGGGAATTATCACCACGCAGCCTGACGTCCTGGGTGAATCGACCAGTACTCAAGGCAACCACGGGGAATCGGCAGGACGGCGTTAAGTCTGAAGAGTTGGGTGAGTTCGATCCATGCCTGGAAGCAGAAGAGCTTCTGCTTATTGATTTGCTCTAGTAGAGACGACAGTCTCATGGCTGATGGCATTAAGCCTGGTCCGACGAATCACCTTTGTCGTCCCCATCGTCCGCCACCGCGTCACTCACCTGGGGCTCACTCGGCGGCGGCTCAAATCGTGGCGCCGTCGCTTCATCGTAATCGTCGTACGTCTCCGGCTGATCCACATCAGGCCCGGAATACCCGGCACCCTGTGAATAATTACCCGAATAGTCGGAGTTGTAACTGCCCGAATTATCATCCAGCGATGACTTCATGTCCGTAATCCCCTTGCGGAATTCCCGGTAGCTGCCACCCATCTTGCGAGCAACGTCTGGAAGGTTCTTGCCAAACAACAAGATGGCAATCACACCAATCACAATCAACTCCTGCGGTCCCATCCCAAACATGATGCGACTGTTTCCCTTCTGGTCCTGATGTCAACGTCCACCAACTGATCAAGAAATCACCAGATCGGCCAGGATCACCCGCCGTCCAAGGACGACCAGGGTTCGTGTACCAGGCCACTCTGGGTGCTTCCTCAACACTCAGTCAGCGTCGTTTGCCTTGTCGTCCTTTGACGGTCCGTCCTCGTCCTCGTCCTCTTCAACAGAGGCTGTCACCACCGGCTCGCTCAAGCCTCGCTTGAACTCAGTGGCACTGCGCCCCATGTTTCGCATCAAGCTGGGGAGTTTGGCACTGCCAAACAATAGGAGAATCACGAACATCAGGATCAACAGCTCAGTTTGGCCAAGGCCAATAAAGCCTAGCAAGTTAAGCATCGCTTCGCCCTCAATTAACACGAGTTGGTACAGAATTCACGTCTATTCTGACGAGCAGGCGAATGCGGGTTGTCGCCCGATTGGGCACAACTGGAACCAGCTCGTGTTAGACACCCCATAACCACAACCGGTGGGGGGTGCCAGTTACGCACATCATTGTATTGTGCAGATCGAGCGTTTGTCAAAGGGACCGCGTTGAGCCAGGCAGTCCCACTCACTTTTCCAGCGGCAAATAGCGATAATAGACTTCCAGGCAGAGTGCCGACATCGCCGTCACATACGCTCGGCCGCCATAAGGGCCCCACACTGTGACAGGATCCCAGCTGCCATCCAGCTCCCCGCCTCGACGCTGAGCCGGTATCAAGGCTTGCTGCAATGCCCGATTCCATTGGGGCCATTCTTCTGACTGTGCACGGTGCAAGGCCAACGTCCCGTAATACCAGTAATAGACATTGCTACGCCCCTCACCGGGCAATTCACTTACAAGAAAGGTCGCGGCCTCACGACTGTTCTCCAGGCTGTGCATACCTAACCAGCCGCGGCAGGCCAAGGCCTCCGCTGTCATCGTCACCGAAGGACGACCACCAGGCCGGTAAGAAGCCAATCCGGCCGCCTCCCCCGACGTGCAACTCAATAAAAACCGCTTCATGCCGGCTTCCGTCTGCGCAGGAATTGGAATACCCGCCTTGTGTGCACTGGTCAAAGCCATCACCTGCCAGCCAAACTGGCTCATATCACCCGGATCACCCGGCTGGTATCGCCACCCACCGCTCTGGCGATCCTGGCAGGCCAACGAAAACTCCACGGCTCGGTCAAGGAAGGGCCGGATACGCTCGTCGCCGGTCAGAGCGTAAGCTTCGCTGGCCGCCAAAAGCGCCATCGCGTGGCAATACATGCGGGCATAAAGTCGGGCGTTGCCGGCCAATGAGCCGCGTGAATCCTGGCTTCCCAACAGGAACTCCAGACCACGCTGCACATTGTTTCGATACTCACCGCGATAATGAGTGTTTCCCGCTGCCATCAGGGCAAGGACCGAAAGCGCCGTGATGCCGGTGTCAGCATCTGTTCCCGCTCCATTCCTCGCATGCCCGTAAACCCGAGCTTCACGGCCCGACTCAAGTCGGTCAGCATCCCAACGACCATCCGCACTCTGATTGCGAGCAAGCCAGGCCAGGGCGGCCTGCACAGCAGCCTCGGATTCATCACTCAGTCCAGACCGCCTCCCGATCTCAACTCGCTGATCCAAAAATCTCTGCTGGTAGATTGCGGGCATCTGTCCCCCGTCTGCCTGCCGACGAGGCTGGTCAGACGTTCCCGTTGTCTCAATCAACGCGGTCGGTTGTCGGTCGATCCGCTGAACCGAAGTCAAACGCGTCGGTATTCCTCGCTCATCCGGTTCCACAATATCGCTGATCGCTGGTTCCAGCGGCTGATCAGGTACGCTCTGCTCGGCAACGAGTGGCTCCGGCGTCAGGGAGTCCGGCTCACTCTCGCTACCGTCATCGGCTGTCTGCTCGTCAACCGGTTGCAAGGGAATCTCCTCGGGTTCTGGATCCTGCACCGGGTCTTGATTGACGAATGGCTGCCCCGAATCTTCCGCTGGGATTTCCACCTGCGGCTCGTCGACCGGGTCCTGTTCGGCAGCGACGATTTCGGCACCCGGCGGATCAGGCGTCAATAACGGCTGTTCAGGATTCAGTTCCGCTACCGGATTATCGACCCGCTCTGGTGCCGTGACTGGATCCGTTCTGGGCAGGTCAGTATTCTCAACGTCACCCGGCTGAAGAATGTCATTTTCGCCATCCGTATCGGACTCCAACACAAGGCTGACCCGGAATTCGTCTGCCGAATCGGCGTCACCGGCAGGGGCCAGCATGCGCGTTCCATAGGCGAACACAATCAGTAGGATATGAGCAAACACGGAGAGCGCCAGGCATTTTGTCAGTGGCTTGGCCTGGCCCCAGCGAGTCCGTGAGAGCACAAGCATGGCCGCAGTCAGGATGATCAGGCCAGCAAACAGGATCGCCCCAATGGTGGGACCGACATTCGGCAACTGGAACCAGGCCGAGGCTTGCAAGAGTAATGACAGGTGCAGCATTCGCTATTCATCCTTGTGTGCCATGCGCACAGACACGCCCATTTCACTGACACCGGCCTGTCGACAGGCACTCAGCACCGAGGCTACGTTCTGGAATGCCCCCTCCGCGTCACCGCGGATCAGGACAGACAGCTGACCGTTCTGCTGTCGCAGACTCATCAGCGTGCTCGCCAACTCCTTAACGTCCATCAGCGTCCCATCGAGCGAGACCGTGCCATCCCGAAAGACATTGATAACCTTGTTGCTGGGTGTGACCTGAGGCGCTGGCGTCTTCGAGACTGCCGGAACCTCGAGGGCGATCTTCTTTTCGATATCTGTGAACTTGGTGCCAACCATGAAGAAGATGATCAACAAGAACAAGACATCGATCATCGACGTCAGGTTAAGAGTCGGTGTTTCGTCCTGGTGCGTCTTAATCGGCATTTTTCACCTCACTGCCAAGATTCGGCATGGCAATTCAGGCGGCCCGTCGTCGACGGGGCACCGCGTCACTGGCAATAGCCGCGACAATTTTTTGCCCAAGGGAATCGATCTCAACGATCAACTTGTCCACCCGACTGACGAAGAACAAGTAGGCGATCAAGGCTGGGATCGCGACCGTCAAGCCGGCCGCCGTGGTGATCAGCGCCTGCCCAATACCGCCGGCAAGCACGTCGGGCTGCCCCATCGCGCCAGCGACCACGATCGCATTAAAGGCGTTGATCATTCCCACGACCGTTCCCAGTAATCCCAACAGTGGGCTGATGGTCGCCAGGCCATTGAACATTCGTAGATACTTGCGCAGTTTTTGTGCTACTCGCTCACCGCTATCAATGATCGCCTGTTCGACCTCCACACTGCTGTGGCCCCAGCGGCGAGCTGCCGCGCCAAAGACCTCGGCCACAGGGCTGCCATTCTGTTCGCAGATTCGAATCGCCTGCTTGCGACTCAGTTCGCCATTTACAAGTTGATCGAGGAACTTTTTGGCAAATGGCTGCGGGATGACTCGACCTCGCCTCAAACTGATCGCCCGCTCAAAGACAAACATGCAGAGAATGAACGAGCAGATTGCGATCGGCAACATCAAGATGCCACCGCCGGTGACCATCGATAAGACGCTCTTTGACGCCGGGGCCTCGCTCTCCGCGACGGGCGCTACCGTCGGGGACTCCGAGCTGGCATTACCAGCAGGATCCTGTGCCACCAGCGGTGAAGCACAGAACGACACAATGATGATGACGGCCGTTGGCCACCACCAGCTTGAAACGGTCTTTGATTCCAAATCCATGTTCACCATCCATTGGCCTCGTGCGACCGTTCATCCTTGTGGTCGGCAGGCACTGTCAAATGAGTCAAGCTGGGCAAACCTTGACGCATCGTGGGTGACTTTCAAAAAACCAGCACGGTGCATATCTCTTTATCGGCCAACAGCAGTGGAGATAATGAGATGAGTCCGCAGCGCCTGGCTGCTGATTCTCATCGGTAAATCAAGCAACTAGGATGGAGTCATGATCCAGAACGCATACATTGCCTACCCGGTAGCTATCCTGGCAGGCTTCCTCACAACTGGCATGACCGTGGCCCTGGTGCAGGGCATAGGACAGAAGCTGTTTCCGCCGCCCGCCGATCTTGACTTTCAGGACCCCGACTCGCTCCAGGCATTCGTTCAGCAGGCTCCCGTCGGACAACTTATCTGGGTCCCACTTGCTTACCTGCTGTCACCAATTGCCGGTACGATCGTTGCCGCCTGGATCCTGCAGAAGACCCTCTGGCTGCTCGCAGCAGTCCTTGGAACGGCCTTCACGGCCCTCAGCATCGGCATGGTAAAGAAGTACCCCGGCCCCGCCTGGTTCAATAGCATCACCTTGTTCGCCTTCCCGCTGGGCACACTGGCGGGATACCTGCTGGCGTTCAATCTGTTTGCAACGACTGGGTGATCCGCCACCCGGATGCATTAGGGCTCGGCGTCAGCGTCCTTCAACAAGTGCTGCTCGAACCAGTCGGCAAACAGTGAGAGCTCATCCGCCTCGGCAACCCAGCCGTGTTGCTTGCCGGGCATCGTCTTGAGTGACGCCGTCACTCCAGCTTCCTTGAACTTCGCCATGATCAAGGTCGCCTGCTGAATTGGTACCAGCTGATCAGCATCCCCATGGATGATCAACGTCGGTGGATCGTCCTTGCTTACATGATTGACAGGGGAATTATCTGCCAGGCGACGGCGTATCTCTGCTTCGCCTTCGACCCGTTCGATAAGCCCCGTGTCGTCATTTCTGTCATGAAAATCGATCGCTGAAAGGAAAGGGTTTCTTCCATTGAGCAGCTCTCGAATATACTTGTCAAAATACCCGTCGGCTGCCCCGTAATTAAGGAAGTCGGTTGGAGGGTAATACGAAATGACAGCCTGTACCCGACTCGATTTTCTGTCGACGGGGTCCTCTGCATTGGCATCCCCTTCTGTTCCGGCAGTACCCTGCATCAGAGATAAGTGGCCTCCAGCTGAACCGCCAAAGATACCTATCCTCTGTGGGTCGATCTCATACTTTTCTGCCTTGTGCCGAATGTAACGTACCGCCCTGTGCATATCCTCGCGAATCTCCGGAATTGTATATTTCGGTTGACTGCCGTGAACGACTGCAAACACCGTGTATCCACGAGACAACAACTCCTGTATCTGGCCGTTGAAGAAACTCGGTAGCCTGCCAACATCCGATTTCAAAACCTGTTGACCGGAAAACCAGCCGCCGCTGACCGTTGCCACAATACCAATGCCATTCGCATCTACTGCCGGTGTAAAGACATCCATGGTCATCGCCAGGCCGTCCTTGCGTCCATAGATAACCTGCTCTTCACGGCGAAAGGTGGCCTCCTCGGCAGCCGCAACGTGCGACAGAAGAAGGGCGCCGATGATCGACATCCAGACAACACGTCGAATGCTTAACGAATTCATAGTATTCCCCTGTGTGTGATGTGGTTACAGGTTACACATTTCAGCCCCCACGGTGCAGACTCTTGGAGCGTGACCCCGTGTTGTTTCCCGTTATTATTGCGTCAAGCGAGCGGCTGTGTTGCTGAGGTACGCTTGTGACGGGGCGCTGCCACGAAAAAAGGGCCGGCGCCGTGGTGGCACCGACCCTATGAATTATCGTTTCCTGCTGGCGGCTAGTAGGGTGAGTTTTTCCCTGTGTCCGGATTGCCAACCATATGGAAATGGTTGTGATCGATGTACAGCACTTCCTGGGCTTCGTCGTCAACCAAGGTGTGTGGCACGGGCCAGCCGACTCTGACAATCTCCTGGTAGTACACCGTTACCTTGTAGTGCACATGGTGTAACTGGGCAGGGCCGATGAGAGGAACAAATCGTGGCGGATCCACGTAGTCACCGATCTTCTCTTTCACGATACGAACATCGTTGCGGCCGACGTCATAGAAGAAAGGCATGCCTGACTTCAACGGATGTGCCTGATAAAAGGCACGCATCACCTCATCGTCACTCGGTGGGTCCATGCCGGTTCGTGGCCCGCCGGCGGTCAATGGCCCGAGGATTGGGACACGCTTGTATCGTTCCTGTTCGTAGTGTTCATCTTCCTTCTTCGTCTGCAAGTACGGACTAACCGGGATCGGTACTGAGAGGATCCCCAGTTGCGGTCCCTGAGTCGCGAGGCAGCCGGAGAAGGGCAGGCTGACTGCAGCAGCAAGCAGCGTCAGCAGTAATCGAGTTGTTGTTCGGCGTCGAATGGGTCTGTGAGACATCACGGTCATCCCTTTATCTCTAACGTCTCCACGTGGTCTGGTCACTAATCCTCTTTATCGCGTTAAGCTGGGCGAAACTTGCGGGTTTTTCCGATCAGGAGGAAAATTCCGCGCTTTTTATATTCGCCGGTAGAGGCAAGCTCGAAACCGACCTGGATGCTCAGGAGCGTCCTACAAGGCCCAGCGTGCCTATCGGACCGACGATGGCTTGAAGACACCGCTTCATGTCTCCAGGCGGCGCAAAACAGAACCCTGCCGGCCAGTTGGCCACGCAGGGTTCCGATACCCTCTTACGATCGGTGATAGTCGGCGGAGCCCCCTACCGTCGACTGGAAAAGTCCAGGTACCACCAACCGTCATCCCATTCGAGTGTCACTCGCCGCCACCCAAGCGGAACCTGCGGGTATGGATAAAACGGTCCTATGTAGGGCCATGCATTAGGAGAGTACTGCTTCGGGTAGGTCACAGCACCATAGTTCGGGTAGGACGCATAGGTCGGCCACGCGTAACCCGGCATCTGCGGATTGTCGTACCGAGCTCGCTGCATTCCCGAAGGAGCACTCGCCATGTGTGCCGGTGCCATCATCGGTGCGGGTTGGCCCTGGGGCTGCTGAGCTGGCAGTAACTGGTTCGCTGCAGCACCTACAATCCCGACCGCTGCCAGTGGAATCTGGGCGATATTCGGCAACTGCCCTGGATCGAATTGAGCTGGTTGTCCCGTGGCAACGTTTTGCCGCGCTGGCAACTGGATGTCAATCTGGTGAATCACACCCACAACGCCCTTGACCTTGCTAGCCGCGATCAACGCCAGGTCCCGTTGGTTTCGTGAGGGAACATGGCCCTTCATCGTCACCTGGCCATCCTTGACTGACATGTGCAAGGCAAAATTCGTCAGGCGACCAGACGCCTTCAGTGAACCGAGGATACTGCTGATACCCCTGGCGATTTCAGTGTCACTTGCGCCAGTGATTTCGGCCTCATTGCCCACCGGAACGACCGTTTCCTCGGTAAACGCGCCGGCTACCTGGTTGCGAATCGTCTCAGACACTGTCGGCGTTGCCCCTTCACGAACGACCCTGGCGGTCGGCGTGCTGTTTGGCTCACCACCGAACCCAAGCAATTCGTTGACCGAATCATTCAGCTGGCCCAGTAATCCCGTTCCAGAACCGTTCACCGATCCCTTGGCACCACCGTTGAGAATTTTCGCTGCACCGGCACCAATGCCGTCTGTAATCCGTCCGATGCCAGCCAGCGGATCAAAGCCTCCGCTGGTCGCTTGCGGTGCAGTCTCTGACGGTTCAACGGTAACCACGATTGCGGCAGGCCGCGGCGTGATCGCTGGGATGATCCTGGCAGCTGGCTGTTCGGCTCCAGCCGTGCCTACTTCGTCCAAAAGGTCATTTATGCCGCCAAACAGCCCGGTATTTTCCTCAGCCACTGGCTTGTCCACCAAAGGCTCTTCATTTGAGGCCTGGCGAATAGGAGAATATGTCGGCAGGTCGCCTAACGCGGATGTCGGAGCGCGACTCGCAGCCTCAGTCGGATTGGATTCCAAAGCGGCATCCACGAGGCCGTCGAACTTCTCCAGTGCTGTACCCGCACCGTCCGAAGACTTCTCATTTTGAAGTGTCGCGGCCGGTTTCTTCTCGGTACCGGCGGCATCGCCACCAAGAGCTTCATTGAGCTTGGCATCAATCGACTCCAACGCGGCCTGTGCCGGTTTAAGAAGGTTGGGAATGCCGCTGGATTGGCCGGAACCAGTTGCCCGTATAACTCGGGCTGCCGGCTGACGCGTGATCGGAAGTGGTTCCTGCGGCTGCACGCCTGCGGCCGGAGCTGTTCGGACAACGCGAGCGGCCGGAGCCCTTGCTGTTGCGCCCGATTCTTCACTTGTCTCGGTCCTAGTTGAGTTCGTTACGCCGAGGGCGCCGCCAAGGGCACTTTCGATACTCGATAAGGCCTTGCCCGGCAGCTCAAGGATCTTTGCCGCTTCCGGAGCTGCGGGCACACCTGAGCCAGTCGTTTGGCTGCGCACCACGCGGGCCGCCGGTCGACGACCCTTGACGCCATTCTCGACTGGAGTGGTGGTTCCAACGGTACCAGCCAGCTGTGTCGTGAGATTCTTCTCAACGGCTGCAAGCACTCCGTCGGCACCATCCAGGATTGGATTACCGGTTGCAGTGGAGGCCGCCACTGGCTTGACGGTCAATTCGTTGACCACTTTCTTAACACCGGCGGTCTCATTGACCGCGGACAGAACAAGGTCCATTTGCTCAAGAGAGGCGATTTCGCCGCTCAAGAGGACGTTTCCCTTATCGACCTGAAGATCAATCCCGAAGCCACGGAGCCGACCAGCTTCCTTATGCTGCTGGAGCTGCTGGACGATGCTCTTCGCGATTCCCTGGTCGTCGGCACGGACCAAAAACGGTACTGCGAAAGCGAGTCCGACGATGACCATTCCAATCAAGAAACGTTTCATGGTTTCCCCTCCTGGCGAAACAAAACCTGTCCTGGTTTCCTGCTGCAGCAACCACGTTGCTTTTCAGCGAGCAGAATCCCTATTCCTCTAAGCAATCTGTTTGCACTGCGAGTTAAGTTGGTCGCACGTCGATTGGTGCGCGAAGCGCAATAGTCGAGCAGTGCAGTACCAACTCACAGTAGTTCTTCGGCCCTCCGATCATTCGGGCTGGTAGGTTTTTTTCGATTTTGCCGATCTTCCCGAAATGCGCGATTAGGCGGCGTGCGGAATCCAAAGGGCTAAACTGCACTGCTGCAAGGGCTTAATCGAATTCAGGTGCGGATCCCCACGGTCCTCTGGGGTTGGCCTGGGGGTCCTCAAGGCCAACCTGGCTTGCCTCCCTTACCGCTCACAACGGGTTGAAATCTACCTTAGGTTCCGAATTGCATCCTGCAATCTCGAGACATGGATTCCGTGTTCAACCACATTGCCTTGCCGGTCCAGCAGTAGCATCGTGGGGAGCGTAATGATCCCCATCTCGTTCGCCAGACGGCTCTCCATGGCACCTTTTTCGTACAACTGGGACCAGTTCGCGCCCATGCCTCGGACTACCTCTCGAGCTGCAGCTGGGTCGCTATCGAGGTTCACACCAAGCAGGCCCAATTCAGGGCCCATTTCTGCCTGGAGTTGTTTGAGGGCGGCCATCTCCTGCTTACAGGGGCCGCACCAACTGGCCCAGTAATGGACAACCACAGCCCGATGCTTATCTCGCATGGCGGCCAGGCTCATCGGTGTTCCATCCAGAGTTGTACCGCTAATCACCAGCGGCTTCCCCTTGGACTGCAAACGTCGGACTGCTCCGGCGGATTTTTCTGCCACGGGCGTTTTGGAAAACTTGGTGATAATCTGCTGGTACCAGGCAAGTGCCTGGGCCGGCTCGGCCGAAAACTCCAGTGAAATTGCCAATTGAAGAATCGCCTCGCTGGTGTCGGGGCTGGTCGGATGACGGCTGATAAAGCCCTCCAGATCCTCAATCCAGGTTCGCTGGATCTTCTCGTAATCTGCGTCAGGGGCTTGCAGGCTGCGGCCATAGGACGCCGACATGGCGCGGATCGTAACGTACGCCAGGTCAGGGTCACTTGGTTTTTGGCTAAGCTGTTGAGCGATTTTCTGCAGGCGTTGTACACCCCCGGGATACTCGCCGGACTGGGCAGCGGCGCTGACTATGTCAGCCAGCTGTCGAATCCAGATACTCTTCTGTTCCTGAGACTTAGCCAAGCGACTGAGCTGTTCCATTTGGTCCGCGCGTCGCTCGTTCAGGGCCATTTTCTGTTGGCTGGTCGTAGCAGCGGCCAGTTGGCGGTCAATCGCCTCAAGCTGGACCATCAGCATCTGCTCTTCTTCGCCCAGTCCCATCGGAACGTTTTGGCTTCCACTTGCTCCAGCCTCGATGGTGGATTGGAAGAAGAAGCCGGAGCTGGCGGCCAGTTCGGCACCTGCCAGGTGTCGTGGCATATCGATCAGTTTCCAGCATTTTCCTACTTGCACGAGGGAACCGAGTAGCAGCTGTTGGTGCTGGTCGCCTGTTTCGACAACGGCGGCAGCGCTATCGAGCACTATCAGGTCATTTTGGATGCCATTCGTCCCAGCGGGCAGCAGGCCTGGAACACCAGCTCCAAAATGTGTCCAGCGGGTGGCCTGCTGAATCATCGTCTGTTTCTCTGCCAGCGCCGCAAAACCTGACCTGGATTCGGACCCCAGTTTACTCAGCTGTGTGGCGAGCGGGCCTGTGATACCAAGTTGCTGAAGATCCACGTCGGACACCAGCAGGGCATTAAAGCGTTCGGGCGATGCGGTTCGGAGTGCCTCGACGAGTTCCTGCGAGACTTCGGCAGCTGAGATTATCTTCCAGCTGTCGATCCGTTGGTCACCATTGCGGTCGACACCCCAGCGGGTACCGGCGGTACCGAGCCAGCGGTAATTGTCGGCCAGGCCATCGAAGTCACTATCGATATCACGATAGACTTCGACGCCATCCTTATAGTAGCACCAGAGGTCGACTTTCTTATCCATGTTGGTATCGACGAAGCGCCGCATCAGCTGACCTTGCGCCGAGCGCAGGAACCATCCGACACCGTCCGGGATCGTCTCGGCGGTGAAGCTACTTTGCTGTGCGTCGGCTGCGGTTGGTCGTACGTAGTCGACACCGGGCTGGACTGGTTTGAGCTTCAGCGCGTCAGCCACCTGGGGGTTAGCGGCGAGGGCAGCTGGGATGGTGTCGCTGGCTAGTGCGACGGCCAGCAGGAGTGCCAGTTGCGGGAGCCATCTGAAATGGAGACGGGAGTATGCCAACTTCATCAACTCTCTCCGATCGGGGTGCGGTCACGGGCAGTGCCAGAGGTTGTCTGGAGCGTCTGGGCGCCGACAACCTTGTGTCATCAGTGAAGGGTCGGCGATCGGCGGGCGAAAGAGCACTCAATCTGGCAAGAATTCTTGTTCTCATCTTGGTCGCGGCGGTGGTTTGACAGGATCGGCAGACTGCATAGAATACGTGTCTTCACAGCCAGTTCTTTCTGGTGTAGGGGAAGGGCGTATAGCTCAGTTGGTTAGAGCGCGTCGCTGATAACGACGAGGTCCGAAGTTCGAATCTTCGTACGCCCACTTGGAGTACACGGTCATTTTTGTTGAGTTCCGGGGCGGCGTTGGGAGGCGCGTTCGGGACGTTTGATGAGGAGAAAGAAGGGGGCTGTAGCTCAGTTGGGAGAGCATCGCGTTTGCAACGCGGGGGTCGTCGGTTCAAGTCCGTCCAGCTCCACTTCGGCCGGTTGCAGCAAAAGGCAACCGGTCGCATCGCGAGGCATAAGCCGTTGCTTGGCAGCGGCTTGTTTCGTTTCTTGCTGGATCAGGAAGCGGCCTAACTAGCAGATGGCTCGCCGGTCAGGGCGCAGAACTGTTTTTCTCCTAGAATGCTGATTCATCCTCCTGCCAAATTCCCGATAACAGGTAGTGTGCAGCTTCCCAACAGGAGAAGATGAAATGCTCACCATTGTTGACAGCCAGCGAGCAACCAGCCCCTTGTCCCGGCGACGTTTCCTGCAGATCGGCGCCCTCGGGGCCAGCAGCTTCACGCTCCCCAACCTCCTCCGGCAGCAATCGCTGGCCCGGGAACGCAACTACATCAAGAACAAGTCGGTCGTCTTCCTCTTCCTTCAGGGTGGTCCCCCGCAAAATGAAATGTGGGACCCCAAGATGGAAGCCCCCGATAATGTCCGCTGCTGTACGGGCGCCGTCCAAACCGATATCCCGGGAACCCAGTTCGGAGGGACCTTCGGTCGCCTGGCCCGCCATACAGACAAGCTGTCAATCGTCCGCAGTTTCCACTCGGGAGACGGTGGCCACAACCAACTGCCGGTCCTCTCCGGGAAACATGGCTCCGGCGCGGTGATGGGAGCCCAGTACGCCCGGCTCTACGGAACCAACCACCCGGTCACAGCGATGCCCAGCCACACCGTCCTGCTGCCAGAGCAAATCGATCCCGACTTGAAACTGGGAACACCGACCGGTCCCTTCCGTTACGACTACATCCGTAAGAATTACACGCGGGCTGGCGAATACGGCGGCGCCTACCAGGGGCTGCTCCTTGATGGTGGCAAGGGACTGGCCGAAAGCCTGACACTCTCGTTGCCCAAGCATCGTTTCAACGATCGCCGGGCACTGCTGGCACAACTGGATCTGCTCAAGCGACGTTTTGACAACACCACCGATCTCGATTCGGCCACGGCCGCGGAACAACAGGCCGTCGATGTCCTGCTGGGCGGGATTGCCGATGCCTTTGACCTTTCCAAAGAAGACCCCCAGACGATTGCCCGCTATGACACCAGTTCACTCTTTGACATGCGGCAATGGCACAAGGGAGGGCGACTCTACGAGAACAAGGTGAACCAGTCACGGATCACCAACCTGCTAGGCAAGCAACTGCTACTGGCACGCCGCCTTTGCGAGGCAGGCTGTGGTTTCGTGACCGTCCATGACGCCTGCTGGGATTTCCATAACGATGGGAACAACCCCTCCCATGCCAAGGCGATGCCGGTCCTGGGAGCACAAGTCGACCATGCGGTCGCCGCCTTCCTGGAGGATGTCCATCAACGCGGACTGAGTGACGACATCCTGCTGGTGATCAGCAGTGAAATGGGACGTTCACCCGGCAAGCAAAAGAATGGTGGCACCGGACACTGGGCCCGGCTCACCCCGCTGCTGGTGGCCGGCGGGGGTTTGCAAATGGGAAAAATCGTCGGCCAGACCGATGCCCATGGCGGTGAGGCGACCAGCGACCTTTACGGTCCCGAGCACTTGAATGCCACCATCATGCAAACCCTCTTTGATGGCCCGCAAGCCCGCCTTGTTGCCGGCCTACCGAAGGAGCTGATCCAGACGATCACCGACGCCAAACCGATTCGGGAACTACACGCCTAACGATCTGCCTGGCATCGATAAGCAACTACCAGCGGAAGCCAGGATTCCGTCCAGCTCCATTCATGGTGGCCCGTGATTATTTTGCTGGAACTGCATCAGAAGGGCATCCTCCCTGTTGACAGTCATAGGGGCCATTCATAGACTTGGATACTTGTCGCTGATTCAGGAACTGAAGCATGTGACGTAAGTGGTGGCCAGGAGCGAGTTTCCAGTCGCTTGAGAGTGTCTGGAAGTTGGCTCCTGTTCATCAGGCGTTGGTCGTCGTCGTCATGCACGACGGCAAACGATGTGATCTTTGACAATTCGGTATGCGTGTCGATGGCATCTTCGTGGAGGCGAAGCCTAGCTTTGCTTTCACAAGAAGCATCAATTTCGAATTTCGAGTGTCTGAATGAAGAGCATCAGGCAAGCGGCTGATTGTTTGTTTATCAGAGTGACATCCAACGTGGGTGGATCGATGATGGGCGGCAAGCGGCAGCTTGACTGGCAACTGGACATCGTTACAAACTGGTAGCGGCTTATTTTTTGAGTTCGACCTGGTCACGGAACTGACGTTTAGGCGTGAGCGAAGTGGCCGGTGGAACGTTGAATTATTGTGGCCAAGCTACTAAGGGCGTACGGGGGATGCCTTGGCATTAGGAGGCTATTATAGGCGTGGAAGACTGCGAAAAGCCTTGGGGAGCTGTCAAACAAGCGTTGATCCAGGGGTGCCTTAGCGAACCCGGTGAACTGAAACATCTAAGTAACCGGAGGAGAAGAAAGAAAAATCGATTCCCTGAGTAGCGGCGAGCGAAACGGGAACATGCCCAAACCGTGGAGGTTTTCCTCTGCGGGGTTGTAGGGCTTCTCACATGAGAGTTACAAACTGACCCACTAGTAGAAAGAGGTTGGAAAGCCGTAATCCATAGAGGGTGAAAGTCCCGTATACGAAAGTGGAGTTGGCTCTCGAGGAGTTCCTGAGTAGGTCGGGTCACGTGGAACCCCGACTGAATCTACGGGGACCATCCCGTAAGGCTAAATACTACCTAATGACCGATAGCGAACTCAGTAGGGTGACTGAAAGGTGGGAAGACCCCCGTTTAGGGGAGGTACTGAACCTGAAACCGTACGCTTACAAGCGGTCGGAGCACGATGGAGTGAACTTGTTCATTCCCGTGTGACGGCGTGCCTTTTGCATAATGATCCGGCGAGTTACCGTTTGCGGCACGGTGAAGGCCTTACGGGCCACAGCCAGAGGGAAACCGAGTCTGAATAGGGCGATATTGTCGTAGGTGGTAGACGCGAAACTGCGTGATCTACTCATGGGCAGGTTGAAGCGCGGGTTAAACCGCGTGGAGGACCGAACCCACTAGGGTTGAAAACCTAGGGGATGACCTGTGAGGAGGAGTGAAAGTCTAATCAAACGCAGAGATAGCTCGTTCTCTCCGAAATATCTTTAGGGATAGCCTCGAGCAACTACGTACTGGGGGTAGAGATACTGAATCGGATGGAGGCCCTTCCCGGGGTACTCCACCGAACCAAACTCCGAATACCAGTACGACTATCTCGGGAGTCAGTCCGCGGGGGATAAGCTTCGCGGTCAAGAGGGAAACAACCCAGACCATCAGCTAAGGTCCCGAAGGGTTACTTAGTCACTAAGGAAGTTGAGTTGCTGAGACAGCCAGGATGTTGGCTTAGAAGCAGCCACCATTTAAAAAGTGCGTAACAGCTTACTGGTCGAGCAACTCTGCGCCGATAATGAACGGGAGTAAGTAATCCACCGAAGCTATGGATTGCATTCACCTTCGGGTGAATGGAGTGGTAGGAGAGCGCTGTACACCAGATACATGCCGCACCGAAAGGAGCGGTTTCGGGGTGTACAGGTGATTATGCCGGAATGAGTAACGATAAAGCAGGTGAGAATCCTGCTCGCCAAAAGCCTAAGGTTTCCTGGGGAAGGCAATTCCGCCCAGGGTTAGCCGGTGCCTAAGTCGAGGCCGAAAGGCGTAGACGATGGATAGCAGGTCAATATTCCTGCGCCACGGTGTGGACCGATGGAGTGACGGCGTCCGAAAGATGTAGTAGCGTTTAGTAGTGCTACGCGATTGTGCCAAGATGGAGGGATAGGAAAATCCGCCCTCATAATTCAAGGCATCGTCGGACCTATCTAGGTATCTCATTGGAAGGACGTCCAAGAAAAGCTTCTAAGGGTTGAAGCATCTGTGACCGTACTAAAACTGACACAGGTAGGCGGGTCGAGTAGACCAAGGCGCTCGGGAGAACGGTGGTTAAGGAACTCTGCAAAATTGCCCCGTAAGTTCGCGAGAAGGGGTGCCCCTGGTGGTGCAAGCTGCTGGGGGCCACAGTAAATCGGCTCCTGCGACTGTTTATCAAAAACACAGGACTCTGCTAACTCGCAAGAGGATGTATAGAGTCTGACGCCTGCCCGGTGCCGGTAGGTTAAGGAAGACGGTTATCTCTTCGGAGAGAAGCTGGCGACTGAAGCCCCGGTAAACGGCGGCCGTAACTATGACGGTCCTAAGGTAGCGAAGTTCCTTGTCGGGTAAGTTCCGACCTGCATGAAAGGCGTAACGACAGGAGCACTGTCTCAACCACCGACCCGGTGAAATTGTAGTCGTGGTGAAGATGCCACGTACCCGCGGTTAGACGGAAAGACCCCGTGAACCTTTACTGTAGGCTGATATTGGGCTGAGGTATGTCTTGTGTAGGATAGGTGGGAGGCTTTGAACCGGCAGCGCTAGCTGTCGTGGAGCCGTCCTTGAAATACCACCCTAGGTATGCTTTAGTTCTAACTTTGATCCAGTGAATCCTGGCAAAGGACAGTGTCAGTTGGGCAGTTTGACTGGGGCGGTCTCCTCCCAAAGAGTAACGGAGGAGTGCAATGGTACCCTCAGCCTGGTTGGCAATCAGGCGTAGAGCGCAAAGGTAGAAGGGTGCTTAACTGCGAGACTCATCAGTCGAGCAGATACGAAAGTAGGTCTTAGTGATCCGGTGGTTCCGTATGGAAGGGCCATCGCTCATCAGATAAAAGGTACTCCGGGGATAACAGGCTTATCGCCACCGAGCGTCCATAGCGGCGTGGCGGTTTGGCACCTCGATGTCGGCTCATCACATCCTGGGGGTGAAGAAGCTCCCAAGGGTTTGGCTGTTCGCCAATGAAAGTGGTACGTGAGCTGGGTTCAGACCGTCGTGAGACAGGTCGGTCCCTATCTGCCGTGGGCGTACGAAACTTGAGGAGGTTCTTCTTTAGTACGAGAGGATTTGGAAGGACGTAGCTCTGGTGTACCAGTTGTCGCGCTAGCGGCACGGCTGGATAGCTAACTACGGAAAGGATAAACGCTGAAAGCATCTAAGCGTGAAGCCCGCTCCGAGATTAGGTTTCGTTCTGCAATCGCAGTGAAGTCCCCTGGAAGACGACCAGGTTGATAGGCCGGATGTGTAAGCGTAGTAATACGTTCAGCTAACCGGTACTAACGGACGATTGCTTGGTCACTTTAATTCAACGTTCCCAGATGTACGTTGTTCAAGTTGCCCAAAGCACGATTTCAGACTTGATATGATCGCGCCATCAATCCTGGCTCGCTGGCCTTCGACTTAACCGTCGATCGTCAGCGTCCGCCAGGCACGCAACACCGAATGGGCAGGTCGTGCTTCGCCGCACGGCCTGTCACTTCCCGGTGACTATATCGAAAAGGCAACACCTGTATCCATACCGAACACAGTAGTTAAGCTTTTCGAGCCGATGATAGTGCCAAAAGTGCGAAAGTAGGTATCGCCGGGATTATTACAAGCGAAAACCCCGCTTGGTTGAGCAATCAGCCAGGCGGGGTTTTTTTTGCGCTGTCCGACCCCGTTCGGCACAATCGTTTGCCACACCCTGACAGACGCGGCCGGGGCCCTGCAAGCATCAACCCTTCGCCTGTTCCCACGACGCTGGCGGCTCTAACTCGAATTTCATCGGCTCACTCCCCACCGGATGCTCAAACGCCAATCCGCGGGCATGCAACGCAATGCCGTCAGGAAACGCCACGCCACTGTCATACTTGCGATCGCCCACAATCGGCAAACCACGTGCTGACAACTGAACCCGGATCTGGTGCTTCCGCCCAGTCTGCGGGGAAATCTTCAGGCACTGGAATCGCCCCCAACGCCCTACCAACTGGTATTCCAGGACTGCCTGTTTCGCGTCCGACTGCTCCCGCTCAACTGCCAGCACCTTGCGATGGCGTTCGTGGTGCACCAGCCAGTCCGTCCACAGTCCGTTGTCAGGCTGTGGAATATCCTCGACCAGCGCCCAGTACTCTTTTTTGACGGTCCGATCGCGGAACTGTTCGTTCAAACGTGCCGCTGCCTTAGAGGTCCGAGCAATCACGACCACGCCGCTGACCGGAGCATCCAGCCTGCTCACAATCCCCAGGTAGACCTTACCCGGCTTCTGGTACTTGTGGCCGATATAGTCGCGAGCCTGCTGCAGCAAACTCGGTTTTTCTGGCGCAGCTCCCATCGTGACCAGCATGGCTGGTTTGTTGACCACCAGCAGGTGGTTATCCTCATAGAGGACAGGAAAGGGTGCACTGGTCACGTTCGCTGGACCTTCGAAGAAACTCAGTCGCGTCGCTGTTAACCATGACAAACCAATCCTCACTTGAAAACTACCCGCGACTGGTTTTGGCCAGCCAGTCGCCGCGCCGAGAGCAGCTGATGCGATCCGCCGGTTATCATTTTGAGGTAATCCATCCGGATCCGGCTGCGGAAGCCGACTTCAGCTTTGATGGGCCGTTCGACCAACTCGTTCAACAACTGGCCCTGCGCAAGGCCGCTGACGTTGCCGCGCGGATCAGCGACGGGCTCGTGATTGGCTGTGACACTGTCGCCTGTTGCCAGCAGCAGCTGCTTGGAAAACCCCTCGACCAGGACGATGCCCGCCGCATGCTGCGGTTGATGCGCGGCCAGCGCCATTCCGTGCTCACCGGCATCTGCCTCTGGCATCGCCCCAGTGACACTCGACGGACAGCAGTAGCCAAGACAACCCTGCAGATGGACTTGCTCAGGGACGAACAGATCGAGAACTATTTGGCAACTAGCCAGTGGCAAGGCAAAGCGGGCGGCTTTGGCTTCCAGGATCGTCTCGAGTGGATCCAGATCCTGGAGGGCAGCGAATCCAATGTGGTAGGCTTGCCGATGGATTTGCTGGACCAGTTCCTGCAACAGCGACACTGGGAAAATTCCGCTCCTCAGTTGTGAGAAGCCAAACTGCTGGAGACAATAAAGGTAGCCACTGAGCTTCTGCTGGCCTAAGCCTGGCAGCCTCACTGTGCCTTACATCCTCTGCCTGCGACGTTCACATCACAGATGGCCAAGTCCAAGACTGAATCATTCCACCAGGCTGCCCTGCTGAGCAGCCTCGTCAGCCACGACGAGCTGCAGCAGGCTGAAAACGGACTTGCCGGTGGCGGAATTGCTGCCGGCCTGGCTGACGACGAACAGGCTCATTTCGTTGCTGACCAGCTGGTCGAATCGCAGGTCCTGTCCCGCTACCAGGCAGACCAGATATTGGGTGGTCGCACCAAGTTTACTCTGGGTCCCTACATCATCGCCGACTGGCTGGGGCAGGGGGGCATGGGCCAGGTTTTCAAAGCTACCCACGAGGTGATGGGTCGGGAAGTTGCCGTCAAGGTGTTACCGGTCGACAAGTCGACACCTTATGCAATTGCCAATTTCATTCGCGAGATCCGCACTCAAGCCCAGCTGGATCATCCTCATCTGGTTCGTGCCCATGATGCGGGCCACGATGGCGATGTCCATTTCCTGGTAACGGAATTCGTCGCCGGTACAGACCTGCGGAGACTGGTTCGAACTCATGGGCCACTGAGCGTCCGTCAGGCGGCCAGTATCATCATGCAGGCTGCTCGTGGCCTGGCTTATGCCCACGATAAGAACCTGATTCATCGCGATGTCAAGCCTGGAAATATCATGGTGACGCCCGAGGGGCTTGCCAAGGTTTCCGACCTTGGTCTGGCCGGCTTCATGGACGCAACCGAGGACGATCCGCGAAGCGGCAAGATCGTCGGCACGGCGGACTATCTCTCGCCAGAACAGATCCGCACTCCGAATTCGATTACACCGAGCAGCGACATCTATAGTCTTGGTTGCACACTCTACTATGCGGTCACCGGCAAGGTTCCCTTTCCTGGTGGCTCCACAAATGACAAGGCGCACCGCCACCTGCACGACCATCCCTGGCATCCTCGTCGCTTCAACTCACACGTGACCGAGGAATTTGTCGAAGTTATCGCCGACATGATGGAAAAGGAACCTAGTAAACGGATCGGCTCAGCAGTCGAAGTTGCCAAGCGACTGGAAGCGTTTGCCGACGACCTGGTCTCGATACCGACGGCACCGATGGTTCAAAGCCCCTGGTCAGTCCCTCCGCTGCCAGGCCAAGAAGAGCAGATTCTGGACGACGACCTGGTGCTGCCACTCGATGATGCACTGGCCCAGGTGACAAGATCATCCCAGATGTCGGGGCAGGACACGCAGCAATCCGAACCGGGCTCCATTCCGCCTCCACCGATGAGTGGTGTCGAAGCGGAACCTGCATCGCTCTGGGACGACACCCGAGTCACCGTTATGGTCGCTGCGGCACTGGGCGTCGGTGGCCTGGTGGGGATCTTGTTTGGACTTTGCCTGGGCGCGATCTTCTAAGCTGCTGGACGCCGTTGGCTGACGACTGACTAGCCACCACCTGCTTCGCCATCGGTCTGTGGCACAGTCCGCAGCAGCTCGGCATCCAGATTGGCATCCAGGTAATTGTCCATCAGCGCTCGAGTGCGGGAAAACAGCCCGTCTATCTTCTGCCGACTCCACTTGTCCAGCGTACCACCGGTAAAATCTCGCTTGCGGTCGTCGAGCATTTTCACCAGGTCTTCCTTGCTTTGTAGCGACGTGAACTTGGCATAGATCTCCCGCGCCTCGGCCGGCTTCTGGTCCTTCAGCTTGGCTTTGATACGAGTTGACAGTACCAGTCTTTGAATCACGAGGTCCATCACTGTCAGCTGGAAGCCAACAATGAACGACTCCACTTGCAGCCGCAAATCGTCACTCGGCAAAAGCGCTGTGTGCACTTCGTTGAGCCCGGCCACCACCGGCACACGGGCCAGCATTTGTTGGCCGTTGCGGACATAGAGGATTCGCAGCGGCGTCTGCAATCGATCGACCTCGACGACACCGCGCCAGTCGGTCTGGCCGACGGTGCGGGGATCCCCCTCTTCGATGTGAAAATTCGCATCGTCGGGGAATTGCGGCGTCTTGGAGAAGACCGTGTATCCGCCCAGGCCGCGGTCCGGCTGGTCACGATCGACGAGACGCAAGTCTGTCTTGTCAGCCGTGGGACGCACCAGCAGACCATACTTGTGTGTACGGGAACTCGATCGAGCCCTGGCCGGGTTCTTTGCTGAACTGCCCGTGGCATAAAGTTTGCATTCGAGGTCACCAGTCGGCGCCAGCTTTTGCACAAACATGTAGGTTGCCACAACCTCGGTGATGCCATCCTTGAGCGGTTTTCCATATCGGTCGTTACGTCGCACAACGACTCGCAACACATCCGCTGGCCCGATATAGGTCGGCAGACTCCGATCCAGTTCGAATTCCTCGGTCAACGGAGCGGTGATACCGATCCCCGAGCGGCTGCCACCACCACCCAGCAAGATACCGGTCTCGCCATCATCTCCTGCATCTCCTGCATCTCCTGCATCATCTGCGACTGTCGGCGTGCTACCTTGATCTTTTGGTATGTACATCAATCCGGCTGCTCGCACTGTACCAATCATGACTTCACGGCTTTTTTCCTGGCCCGCTTCGCTGGTGTAGAAAATCGTACGAAAAGAGGAAAAGCGAACGACGGGTGAGAAGGCTTCAGCCACAGCTGAGAACAGTTGGTCTCCGAGTTGCTGGGGACTCTCAAAGCGCCGCTCAACCATGCGGCTCCAACTGAGAGCTCGACAGTCCAATTCCCTGACTCGCACAAGGATACTGAGCCCCTCGTCAAGCACGGAAACCACCAGCAACTTGTCCTGTTTCAGCACAGCGGCGGCGCTGCTGCCGGCCGCCTGGATCTGGCTGGCTGTGATATCCTCCGGATGCAGCGCAATGTCCGCCCGCAGCCCGGCTGGTACCTTCCTGTTGAGATCAATATCCCAGATCTTCATATCCCAGGTCGATTTGGCCCAGGCAGACACACGAGTATTCAACACCTGCCGAGCGGCACGGCGGTGAATGGATGTAATTCGGACACTGGGGCCATGTGCGATCCAGACGTTGACCCGGTAGGGCGAAAACAACCAGGTGTCCTGCGCACTGGCTTTCACTCCTGCTGTAACGAAGCCCAGCCAGCAGAGGGTCAGCACAAGAGCACGGCGCAGCAGGCTGGATCGCCGCGACTGTCGCGGTCGTATCGATCCCGTTAGCAGGCCGTTGTTATTCATCGTGGTTTACACTCGGTTTCTCAATCGTTGATGGCTCAGGGCAGGTCCGGCGCCAGCTGCCACCGCTGCACTCCCTGGTAGAGTGAGACTGGCGGCTTGGGGTTCAGACGGATACCGGAATGGTGGGCATAGAAATCGGTCATTTGCCAGAGTGGGATCACGGTCACTTTGTCATGGCAGACACGGTGTAGGTTTCGCACGCGGCTGCGAACTTCCTGCCAACGCATGGCTGATTCAAGCCACTGCAGGGAACGGTTCACATGGTCATCGCTGACAGCAGCCAGCCCCTCACTGCCGAGCAACTTGCCGGCATCGACAATCGGCTCCCACATCGCCAGCTGGCAATACAAGAGGTCATATTCACCACTGTCGTCCAGCGTTTCTCCTGGCGGCAGTTCCTTCAGCGAGATTTCGATCTTGATGAAATTCAGATGGAACTCGATGGCCTTGCAGACATTCCGAGCTGCTTCAGTAGCCGGATGAGCGAGCACCAGGGCTGGAATCCCCTCGAACTCCTCGTCCTTCTTTTCGGCAGCTTCCTTCATCCGTCGCTGGGCCAACGTGAACAGCGTGACAGCCAGGCGAGGAGAGTACTGACGCGGTTGAATTGACTGGTCATAGGCATAGGAGAGCGGGTCAGATCGTGACATACCGGCGGCAAAAGGCCCGCTGATCAAGCGACAGCCAACAGATCGGTGGCCCCGCAACAAGACGTCATCGAGGATCACATCGCGACGGATGCCGAAGGCAATTGCCTTGCGGACCAGCTCGTTCTGCATGTGTTCATGCTGGACATTGGGTATCAGCATATGCACGGTCGGCAAGGCATATCGATGGACCCGGATCAGCGGGTCTGCTGAGAGGGCAATGGCATCGGGTGGCAAGAGGTGATCAAGCACGTCAACTTCACCCGACTTGAGGGCACGGATCGCCTTCTCCGTATCCTCATACAGATGTTCGACGATTTCTGCTGGCGGAACGGTATTTGGATTCGGCGGAACGTAGGGGAAACGGTTATTGCCGTTGCTCTGGAATCGTGTGGCAACTTCATCTTCACTGGAAACAACGAAGGGGCCATCAATCCGGCTGGGATCGTCCTCGGCTAGATTTTGATCGATGAAGACCTGCAAGAGTGCCTCGGGCAGTACATGCGGCCGGCGAAAATGAACTTGCAGACCATACACATGTTCAACGTCGACATGCGACAGCAAGCTGGCCCACTGGGTGTTATAGGTTGGGTGCTGGGGATCAGCCATGTCCAGCAATTTTTCAGCCACGCGGTATCCATCGGTCTGATGTTGCTCGGCGATCTGTGCCGGGTTGATGGACAAAATCAGGCTGCGGCGGTCATTGGACTGGCGAATGGTCCCCATCGGAAACTGGTAATCGCCCTTTTCGGGACCTGGCCCCTGGTACTCCAGGATGGTACGTCGGACCAGGTATCCCGCTCGGCGAGTGGACCAGTTATCGATGCGACCACGATCTGCAGACAGGGCCCGCTCGGTAACACCGACCAGAACAAGTGGATATCGGCGGGCGATTTCGACGGCCAGCTCGCGGCCTCCCTGCACACGCGGAAATATCTCCAGCATCTGGCGACTTAATCGCTGCGCTTCACGCAGCTTGCCATCCAGCATCAACTGGCGAGCCTCGTCACGTTTGCCAACGGCCATCTGGTTCAAGAGGTTGGCGGCGCCCTGCACGGACGGCAGCTCGTCTGCACCATACGTTCGCAACAGGCGGTCCATCAGCTGACCCGCCATCAGCGTCTTGCCAGCCTCGATATAGTCATTGAGGATCTTTGCAGCCGCTGCGTCGATCGCCCGCGCCACCGTACTACCATTGCCGTCCAGATCGAATGTTGCGTTCCGACCGTAAAGTTCTTCCAGCAGCGACAGTGCTTCGAGGAAGCGAGCCTCGCCAAACCACTTCTGGGCACTGAGATAGAGGTAACGGTGCAATGTCTCATCGAGGCCCGGGGCTTCCGGGTACTTCCGATTGAGGAATGTAAAGTACTCGAATGCATCATCGAGTTTCCCCTCTGCCACCAGCTGGCTTACTTCGCCGACGAGAATCTCTTCGAACAACTGCAGGCTGGCAACATCCTTCCAGGTCACTTCGTAGATCTCGTCAGGATCATCCAGCAAGTGGATCTCAATGACGTCCCCTCGCTTAAAAGCTGGCACTTTCCGGTTCGGAAAGGGCAGGGGCTCAATCTCAATCGCTTCGGTTGTTTGTTCGTCGACCTTGATCACGACCAGGTCATAGGGAGTCCGGCGGGCCAGCTCGTCATAAATCTGTTGCGCCTGCAGATCTGTCGTCAGCAGCAGCCCGGTGACGAGGACCAGGCAGCCGGTGAGCAGCCGCCGAAGCGGCAGTCGGTACTTTCCACTGCGAGCCGTCATCAGCCGCTACCTCCCTGTCTCTGTGGTACCGGGATCACATGAATGGCCCCATCCGGACCGGACAGCCAGAGCCGATCGGCAAACACGGCCGGCCGGCCCTGCAGTGGTTCACGCATTTTCTGGCGGGCAACGACCTCGCCTGAATCTCCCGCGATCCGCCAGATACTTCCTGACAGCGACACAAGAAAAAAGTCCCCCTCGTAGGCCAGCGGTTGACTGGCAATCTGGCGACTCTTGACATCCGCCTGCCAGGAAAAGACATGCTGTCGGCCAATTCCATTCAGCATGCTGGTGAGCACCAGCAGCTCGATCTGCGTGGAGGGTTGCAGGCAACAGAGCTTGCCGTTGTCTGTCAGCAGCAGCAGGCGATTATCGACTCGCCATGGCCCCCAGATCACGCGTCTGTCGACATCCCACTGAGCGACTTCTTCCAGGGTCTCCCAGTCGTATGCCAGCAGCACATCGTTATGCTCGCCGCGAGTTACTGCGTAGAGGTGATCTCCGAGTGCAGCCATCTGGGGATAGACGGTATCTCGCAGGGGCTTGGTCACGGTCATCGCCAGGTGTTGCCGCGGCTGTTGTTGGACCTGGACCCCAAACAGCTGTTGATTGTCTCGCATCACGACGAAGCCGCGTGTCGGATCGGCATGCACAGCGGGAGCTGACCAGACGACCTTTTCGCCAGGCCGCAGGCTCGGTTGAAAGGGCATCACCTGCTGGCTACCTGAAGGCATATGGTAGAGTCGAATCGCGCCATCATCAAAAGGGACGAGCAACTGTCCACCGAATGCGGTTGCCGGAAAGGCCCGCCCGCGGCTGCCTTCCAGGCTAACGTGCTGGGCTGACTCGCCATCACCGGAGGCCGCGAAGAGTACAGAACGTGACGTGGAAGACCCCATCATCACGATGCGCCCGGGTGCCAATTCAACGGGTCGTGAAAAGGCAGCCTGGCGGTCAACACCCTGGGGAACTGTCTCTAGCTGATACTGCAATCCAGCCGGTGGGGTATCAAAGCGAAATAGCCCGGCCTGCGACGTCAGCACGCTGAGTTGGTTATTCTGCTGGTCCACTGACACGCTGGCGGTGCCACCAACCGCTGTCTGCCAACTTGGACGGCGTGCGGCGGATGGCTGACCGGAAATTGTGAATGCTGTGGCCCCTTGCTGCTTGCGCGTGTGCACGACAACCGTATCATGCCGTTGTAGCGGCGCGACGAATTCATCGCCGTCATTGTCAATCCAATCAAGCGTCAACTCACCCAGCACCGCCTGGATTTTATAACGCGCGAATTGTTTGCCACCGATCCAGAGCTGCCCCTGGTCGACAAGCGGAAACTGGATCACTGGTGCAGTAAAGGAGGCAGTGATGCCGGCCATTTCCTGCACAGGGGGACTGATATTGGGGTCGACCTCATAGACCCGAATCTCCCCCAGGTCGGTTGCCACCAGCACGCGACGATCGTACTGAATGGGAGGTACGACGACTTTCCCTTTCAGGGAGATCGGCCGCTGGGCGATCTTCACTTTGCCGGTCGTTTTGTCGGTCTGAAAGATACGGACAAGGCTGCGATCCTCTTCCACGTTTTCGCAGATCACGACGTAACCGACGGCCGCCACGGGGCCGACTTGAACGCCGCCGTCACTGTGGCTAGCGTACAGGACGTCCGTACAGACATTGGACTCAGCCGATACGACGTAGAGATTACTGTGCTGACCAACCTGGAAAAAACTGTTTGTCTCGACATCATAGGCTGGTGGCACCTGGACCTGCATGGGAAAGCTGATGGCCGCCGCCACAGCACCACTCTGAAGATCCACTCGCAACATCTGGCTGGCGTCATCCGCTGCCACAGGCCGAGTATTGACAACCGCCTGGCCGTTTATCAGCAGCGGGTTGGAGAACGGCATATTGATCGCCAGTCGCCACTTGAGCGCCCCGCTGCGGGCGTCCAGCCGCAATAGTTCGTGCCGCTTTCCGTCGACCACGAGGGCGTCGGCAGCAGGATCAGCAGAGACGGCACGAGGATGAATGATAGTCTCAAAACCAACAAACCGTCGCCACAGGACCTTGCCCGATCGAACCTCGACGCCATAGACACTTCCACCAGCCAGGACAAATGCGACGTGCGGCCCGGCGGTGGGGATGATCTCGCCGCTGGTGACAAATGTGACAACTGTATCTTCAGCGGCCAGCTGGTGATCTTGTTGAGAGACCTCAAATTCACTGGTGGCAGTAACCTTGACAAGCTGCTGCTCGCTCTCCGAAATCTTCAGGACTGCATTGAGCAGGATGGCATCGTTCTCCAGTTCGGGGAATTCCCTCAAGAGATCCTGCCGGCCGTTGAAGGCCCGGCGAGTGTTACCCTGCCCGGACGCCGCTTCCATTTCCTTGATCGTGGCATTCAGTTCGGTGGTCCGGTCGATATGGCGATTCAGGCTGATCGTTTTTTCCTTGATCCGCTCCAGCTGAGCCGCCAGCACGGCATTACCTTTCTTCCTGCTGGCAGGAATATAGGAGGTGGTATCGACCAGTTTCATCGCATCCACGGAAAGATCCAGGTTGGTCTGTTTGACCTGCAGGTCCCCCGATTTGAGTGCAGCATCGACAAACGACTCCACGATATTCGGAAGCAGCAGGGCCAGTTCATCCCGGACCTGGTTAAACTTCTCTTCCTTCTGCAACTCGGGCAGAATCTTCTGGCAGCGTTCCAACGCTTTGTCGGGCGTGCTGGCGACCTGCAGGATCTTACTCATACCGATCCTCGCCCTGGCCAGCGACGCGTCGTCGTGCCGCGGGTAGCGTTTGACAAAATCCTCGTACTTGCCGATCGACTGGGTATAGGAACCGGCGTTGTAGTCTGTCTGGGCCCGCGAGAGCATTTCAGCGGGTGGATGCGAGGTGATCGACAGGTAGAGGAAAAAACCAAGCACCCCCATCAATCCGAAGCTGGCGCTGCCGAGCACGATCAACTTGGTATCCCAGGGGCTCTTCTCGACCGCCAGTTCCGCCAACGTGCTGGGGGCCTGGTCATCCGTAATCGGTTCGGCATCGGGCGGCGGCGCGGCAACGTTCGGATCGGCAGCTACGGCTGGCTGACTGGCGGGCGTAGCGAGCGGGTCCATCAGCGGATCTGGCGCGGCGGCGACTGGCGTGGCCGGCACCACCGCCTGCTCGAGATCAACAATCTCCTCCTCCTCTTCGACAAGCGGCGCGCCTTCGCCGGTCAGATCGATGATCGGTTCTTCCTCCTCGGGCGCCTGATCCCGCTTGGGGCTGACCGACTCGGCGCCATCGAGCGAGTCATGCTTGAGCGCGTAATCGTCGTCCTGCTGGGATTCAGCCATGGCTGGCAAGTCGGACAATAACTTGCTCCCCTGGAAGCGCGTCAGGTGGCCCTCCTCGACAAGCAACTTGACGAGTTCCTCGGGAGTAACATCGCGACCAATCTGCGCAATAAGCTGCCTCAGTTGCTCGAGAATCGACTCCTCAAGCAAGGATTTTTCTTTCAGGTGATCAACAAACTGCTGGGCGTTCATAATCCTGGTGCCTCTCATCAACTCGGTCGGGGCACACTCTCCTGGGAAAAACTAACTCGCTATTCATCTCCGGTGATCGTCATCAACTGTACTTCATCAAGCCCAATTACCATGCCTGCATCCAAGGCTGCCACGACATTTTCATGCAGGCAATCCTCGTGGGCACGTACAACCAGCTTGCTGAACGGCTTCTCAGCATCATCCCGGGCCTGCCGTAACTTCACGTACAACTCGGCGATACTGGGAGCTTCTTCAGGATCTCCCCCGCCAGGCATGTAGACGAAAAAAGTGTTTGTCTCATCGACTTCCACGGTCAGGAACTCCGGGTCCTCATCGACATCCTGGGGTACCGCCTGGGTGGACGCTTCTTCCGGTTGTGGCGTCGGCACCTCAAGTGATTTCTGCAGGCTGAAAGTGGCGGTCATGATGAAGAAGATCAGCAGCAGGAAAGTCACATCGACCATCGGTGTCATGTCCAGATCATCGTCCTCGTCCGACACCTGGTTGGCAAAGACGATCTGGTTGTCATCGATCTGGTTGTGGTCAGTCATACTGGCTGTGGTTACGTGAGTTGGATGTGGTCATGCTGCGGCCAGGGCGGGAATGCCCTAGCCAGCTCATTCGAGTTGTTTGACTGCCAGGTAAAGTGAGGGAACATCTGCCCGACCGATCGCCTGGGCCACCCGGGAGACTTCCTTGTGCCGGATCCCCTTGGCCGCCTTGAGCAGCACGAATTGCTTTCCGCCATCAAGTTGTTCCTCGATAAAGCTGGCAATCTCCTCTTCCTGAGTTTCCACATCGGAGGAGAACTGCACCCCCCTGCCGTCTGAGACGAACACGCTGTCGGATCCATTCGGTTCAATGATCACGGTGACAGCCTGGTCTGCCAGCACGGCACTGCCGGCACGTGCATCGGGCAAGCCAACCGCCTTCTGCGAATCCATCTTGGCCGCCACGAGGAAGAAGATCAGCAGCAGAAAGGTAATATCGATCATCGGTGTGATATCCATCTCGACATCATCACCCCGTTTTCTTGGCGCCAGTACAAGCGGACCGCTATCGTCCTGCTTGTTAGTCGGTTGTGCAGCAGAGGCAGCCATGTTTAATCCTGGGATCCAAGCGAGGCACTGAACATATCCAGGAACCTGTTGATACCGGCACCGACCAGGTCCTGCATACGACGGATGCGAATGTTAACGCTGGCCATGATCATGATCAGGGGAATGGCGATAGCCAGCCCGCTGGCGGTGGTAATCAGCGCGACCATGATATTACCGGCCAACTCACCCGCGTCTACAGATTCCGAGCTGGCGAGCTTACCGAAGGCACCCATCATACCGATGACCGTGCCGAACAGTCCGATCATGGGAGCACTCTTGACGACAGTGTTAACCCAGCTCATTCGGTTCTCGAGATCCGCCAGTACGTCCCGTTGAAAACGGTCGACAAGCAGCTGGCGGACTTCTCTGAAGCCAAGGTCGCGGTTGACGATGGCCAGGTATGCCAGTTGAACCATGGCTCGGGAATCTCGCTCGCAGAGTTGAGCTGCTGTTTCGTAATCCCCTTGGGATAGCGGGACGGCAAGTTCTTCGAGGAACTTATCCTGTGCTCTCTCGTGCTTGAATCGTTTGGCACCGACACGTCGCCAGACCATGAAAACGCAAAAGGCACCCCAGAGCGCGATCAGCGCCAGGCAGGTGTAGATGATATTTCCGACCATGTCGAAAATCCGGTCCGTTGATGCCGAACCATCGTCCTGAGCGAGCAACTGGAAGCGGATAACGGTGTCAAGAAAAACGGGGTTCATAAAAACAGACCTATCATGTCAGGCGTGGCAAAAAAACGTCCCCAGGAATGGCCCTGGCTGCTGGCAATCGCTAGTAATTCGGGCGGGCGCGAAACTCCTGCTTGTCAACGACAAACTCAAAAGCACTGCCATTCTGACGAACAGAAAAGTAGGTGCGGCGAACCTCGTCCAGCCGCTTGCTGGCCCGCTGCAGCGCGGCATTCTCTGCCGTTTGCAGGCGAGTTTCAGCTTCGGGAGAGTAAAAGTGCAGGATCACTCGGCCCTGTGTCTGGATACCACCTTTGCCCAGCAGCTGCCTCGTCCAGGTGTCGCTGACTTTGTCGGTGGGAGCAAAGAACAGACGCCGCTCGTGCTTGCCCCCTTCGATCGCTCGCTTCTTGACCGTACCCGACACATTGGAGGCGTAATCGACAGTGCTGACGCCTCCACCGAGTGCTCCAATTTCGATCTTCATCTGGTCCAGTAGCCTGGCAAAAGAATCCACGCTGCGTGCGGTCAGCTTGATCCGCCATCTCTCGGCGCGCGGCACGACGTCGAGGTCTCCGTCGCCGCCCGGCCCCGACTCGCGACTGTCCCCCATGCCGGAACCATGTGCCGTGGCGGTCGCTCCTGTATTGAGAGCCACCAGCGACGCTGCGTTTGCTGTTACCGCATCGGTAACAGCCTCAAATGTCTCTTCAATTTGTGGTTCGATAAAATCCATCACCTCTTCCACGCCTGGTTCTTCCACGTCACGCTCATAACCCTTGGCATGATCGCCGCGACCACGCGGCTCAAGAATCAGGACTTTGACTGCCTCGATATCTTCACGAATGATGCTGCTGAGCCAGATAAACAGCATCAAGGCTACAGCCAGCCCCATGAAAACGTTCATGGCGATGATCAGGCTGGCGACGCGGTCATACGAGGAGACCTTGAGCAGGTCACCCTCCTCGACTTCGATCAGGCCAAGTACATTGCCGGTCGTCGTTGCCATCGCTCGTTCCTTGATCTCATCCCGTTATTCTCGGTGCCCCGCCAGCAGGCAGCAGGTCCTAGGGGGCCTCGGGTTTAATGATCACCTCATCCAGGTCGACTTCTGGTCGCACACTCCGATACCACTGCAACCACTTGTCGTATGCCAGTGCCTTCTGCTCGGGGCTGGCTTTGTCCGGCAAGCCAAAACCACTCAGGCGGCGACTGAGGAACCGCAAGGCGTCGCGGGCCTCTCGCGTGACACTCTCATCCGGATCGGTGAGGGCATAGAGCAGCAGTGGCACGGCATCGAGTCCTTCGGCGCGTGCCAGGTTGCGGACTGCGATCCGCCTCGCCTTGTAATTTTTGGCGCCCACCAGGGCCTTGAGCCTTTCCACCTGGGCCTTTCGCTTTTGCGTGTCAGAATCCAGCGTCAATTCCGGCGGCAGTTCGGCACGGGAATCAAAACTGGGGCCATTGGGGTCTTCCAGCATGGCAATGATCGCTTCGATATCACCGCTGACCTGTGCACCGGTCACTCTGGCGCCGTCAAGTCGAGCATTGGCGACATCCTTCGGCAGTCCCTTGCCACCCTGGAACTGGGTGTCCTGATTGAACTTGGCCACACTCTTGCGTGTGCTGCGAATCAGGAAGAAAACGGAAAAACTCGTGTTGGCCATCGGGCCACCCTTGCCCATGTCCCAGGACCCATCATCACGCTGTTTGCCGCGCAGGTAGGTGACGCCGTCGTTGTACCACTTGGGGCTCTTGGGATCGATTCCAGCGGCCAGGTCCTTGAAGGTATTGTAGCGCTCGAACACGTAGAGATAGTAATAGGGCCAGCGAATCGTCCGGGTACGAGGACTGGTTGAGTTGAGCCAGTCGGTGCCCTTGCTCTCCATCGTATAGTTCTGCTGGAACCAGCTGTCGCCGTCCCGCAGGCCTTGTTCCAGCACAGGCCGAGGAACGCTGTTGGTCAGTGGCTTGAGTCCCTTGGCCTCGGGGTCCTCCTTCCGCTTAACCGCGCCGCCGGCGAGCGTTTTCTTGGCTTCCTGCTTCTTGGGAGGCTCGTTCTTCACAAACTGCAGCATCCCTGCGGCGATGTAAAGACTACTGATGCCACACGCTGCATCGGACGGTGCATCAGAAAAATTCGACTTGCCACCCAGCTTGATCGACTGATCCTTGCGTGTGAAAGTTCCGGGATCATCGCCGTGGTAGCCCCAGCTGCCTGTGGTGTGTTGCGTACGCAACAGCCAGTTGCAGGCGGAGGCAACATATTCGTTATCGAGATCAAATCCCTGTTTCTGTGCTGTCCAGAGCGCCAGCACGACGTACTGGGTCTGTGACGTGTCAGCGTGGCTGCCGTCCTGTTCGTTGACATAGGTCCAGGCACCATTCTTGGTCTGCCGATTCGCCAACTCGTTGAGGATATTCTGGATCTGTGGCCGGTAGAGGCTGCTATCGACTTCCAGCAGTAAGATTGCCACCACCGCCAGGTCATAACAGCTGTCCAATTCAGCACTGGCAAGGCTTTTAGGATCACTTGCCCAGGGAACGGACTCTGCCAGCGCCGCTGACACGATCGAATCGTTCTTGGCACCGGGAATGCTGTAGACATCCATGTACTTGTAGATCGCCAGGCCGCGTAGCACTCGGCCACCGATACGACCCATCTGGTCGCCACCCCTGGAATTGGCTTTGTAGGCACGAAGAAAGGCAACTGCCTTGTCCGTCATGGCGCGGACCACGGGATCGTCTGGCTCGTATGCCGAAACCTGTGGGGCCAGGAAAGTCACAGCAAGCAGTGGTACGATCATCGCCGCCAACAGCAAAGATCGTAAACCACGCACTCGACGAGGCGTTGAACGACTCATCACCTTCTCCTCTTCACTGGTCCCACTTGAAGATCATTACCGCCGACAATCCCGGCATTCGAAAGTCATGCCAGGCAAGCCCGCATAAGGCCCTGTGGGGAACGATTACGACGTCCCCAGCTACTGCCCCCGTAACCGTACGCCGCTTTTTGATAGTATCGGTCTTCCGCCAGCGTGTCAAGCAACACAAATCCTTACCTCACCCATAGTTATCGCCCAAAATACGTGCCATCGAGATGATCCCAACCGTACAGTTTGAGCAGCCACGCGGAGGGCGCTCTGGCTGTTGACCGTTGCGGCCGGCTGGGCCGTTTTTGAGCAGGTCCAGATTCCCTACCACGCTACCCCTCGTGCAGTGGACTTGCCTGTAAGGACGATTTGTGTAACCTATGCCATCTGACCGCTCTCGCAGCGGTCACCACACCCGGTCAGGTAGCTCAGTTGGTAGAGCAGTGGACTGAAAATCCACGTGTCGGCGGTTCAAATCCGCCCCTGACCACTTTCCTGCAGACAGTTTCTCACTCGCTCCATTTCCAAGCGAGTCCTGCGGGGACCTGTTAGCCTTTACAGGCCAGCATTCTTGCCGATTCTGCCAGTCGTCAGAGAGCCTTGAATACCAGCACGACGAGGCACGCCAGGCTTGAAAGAATCAATACGGCACAGCAGGGCAGGTAGCTCGACGATGCCCTGAGCGAATTCGGCCCGACATTTCGTCCGGTCGAATAACTGCTGATCGCAGTCGAAAGAGGTTGTAACGTCAGGACAATTGCTACCAGAACAATCCCCGCAAGCACGGCATGTACACTGTCGTTTCGTCACCTGGTCATTTTTCGACCAGCGACAGCAAGACAAGACACAGTTGGTTCTTGTGCCAATAACGACTAAAACAGCAACTGGCTACCGGCATCCCATTTTACTTGCCACCGTGTTTTCCTGATTGAAGACTGGACGCAGTTCCCCGTGAAGATCACCTGGTCACTGATACTTGCAATTCTCACTCTTGCCATGGGCCCAGGGTCAAGCCTGGCCGAAGACAGGCTGAGTTTCTTCGAAAAGAGAATTCGTCCTCTGCTAGTCGATCACTGCCAGGAGTGTCATGGAAGCGACCAGCAGGAAGGAAAACTCCGCCTTGACAGCATGGCCGGCTGGAAACGTGGCGGTAAAACCGGCCCGGCCATTGTTCCCGGCGATCCTTCCTCCAGCCTGCTCGTGAAAGCAATTTCTTACCAGGACGACAGGCTCACGATGCCACCTGACAAAAAGGATCAGCTCTCAAAACAGCAGGTCGAGGACATTATCACCTGGATACGCCAGGGGGCGATCGATCCACGCCTGGGACCATCGGCCACCAGCAACTCCAACGAGCTCAACCACTGGGCATTCCAACCAGTCGACGCTCCGCGGGTCAGGAAGGCTGGCCACCCGGTTGACGAGCTGGTCAACCGCAACCTGAAGCGGCAGCGGTACATTGTCACTGCGCGTGCGGATCGGCGGACCTTGATTCGCCGCATGACGTATGACCTGCTGGGTTTACCGCCGACTGCTGAGCAACGTGCCACGCCGCTCGAGGACGTGGACAGTTTGATTGATCAGCTGCTCGATTCACCTCGTTACGGTGAACGTTGGGCTCGACACTGGCTGGACGTGGCTCGCTATGCGGACGCCAAGGACGGCGTGCTCATGTACGGCGATGCTCGCATCCGTCCCTTCGCTTACACCTATCGCGACTATGTGATCCGCTCCTTCAACGAGGACAAGCCGTTTGACCAGTTCATACGCGAGCAGATTGCTGCCGACAAAATGGGGCTCGGCGAGCATGCCCCTCAGCTGGCAGCGATGGGATTCCTGACCCTTGGCCGGATGTTCGATCGGAATGGCCATGACGTGATTGATGACCAGATTGACACGATCACACGTGGTTTCCTGGGCCTGACGGTCAGCTGTGCTCGATGTCACGACCACAAGTTCGACCCGATTCCAACGGCCGACTACTATTCCCTCTACGGTGTCCTGGCGAGTAGCGAACAGCCGATACAGCGGCCCCGGATCGCACAACATTCGGACGACGGGAGTGCGTTTGAGACTGAGCTTGCTGAACACCTCGACGCACTCTTCGACAAGCAACAGGTTCACTATCAGCAGACCCTGCAGACTGCCCGCCAGCGTACGCCTGATTACCTTGTCGCCGTGGCTACCACGGAACCCGACATTTCGGAAACCACGGTATTTTTCCTCTCTTTACTGCCCTCCCAACTTCGTCCACAGATCACCTATCGCTGGCGCCAGCTGATTGCCCGCCGCAGCTTTGCCGACGACCCGATTTTCGGACCCTGGCACGATCTCATGAAGGAAGCCCGGCTCCAGCCAGAGCAATGGAAGCAGCGCGGAGTCGATCCACGCATTATCGATGGACTGGTTCAGCGCAAGCCGGGTACCCCGCAGGAGATAGCACGTGCTTACGGTGAGATCCTACGTTCAGCCTGGTCCGAGGAGACGCAACTTCGGGAGCAGCTTAAGCAGCTGGAAATGCGGCTGATTGGCCTGCAGAGGGGGCGGCTGGACCTGGCAGACATTGTCGGTGGCGGCGACGGACTTGGCAGCGGCCAGCGCGGCGGCGGCATCCATCCGGCGACCGGCAAGCCGACCATGGGTGAGGCAGGCTTTGTCGACATAAGCGACCCCGACACATACCTGCCGGTGCCGAACAACAAGTTCGTGGACGGGATCTTTGTTCCCAAGTCAGCACACGCACTCGTGGTCAGCACGACCGGCATTCAGGCGGACCAGATTCCTGCCAGCAGCGGTGCGACCTGGGACTATTTCAAACACGGGCCGTCAGCGGGCTTTACCAGCAACACGATTGGCGGCGTGGACTATTCTGTCGAGCCGCACAGTCTGCTTGGCATGCACGCCAACAAGGGAATTACCTTTGACCTCGCTGCGATCCGAACAGCTTACCCTTTCGCGCCTGCCACTTTCCGGGCGATCCTCGGCAATGGCGGAGCCAGCGGCGAGACCCAGCTTGACTTTACAGTCCTGCTGGACGGCAGGAGAGTCCTAAGTCATCGCGACGTGAAGGGAGAAGAGGCTCAGTTGTCGATCGACGTGCCACTGCAGCCGACAACTCGATTCCTCACGCTGGTAGTCACTGAGGGCAAGCAGGGCATTTCCCACGACCAGGCGATTCTGGCAAATCCACGGATCGAGCGCGACCCGAATCAGCAACCGAGCGAAGCTGGGAAGGCACAACTGGCGTCGTTGCGGTCCCGGATGGCGGAATTGAGCGAGGCCCTGGACGCACTCCCTGACCTGCAGGACGATCCACTGGCGCAGCTCCTGTTGGGCCGCGACGGACCGGTCTGGTTCCCCACGAGCAAGATCTACTACTACTTGTCGCGGGCCGACAAGGACGCCTATCGCGGTATGCTTAACCAGGTGGACACGATTGCCATCAAGCATAAGCAGGCAGCACCGCGGGCGATGGTGATGGTCGATAGCGAGACTATCTACCAGCCAGTGATTTTCCAGCGGGGTGATCCAACTCAACACGGAACAGCGGTCCCGCGCCAGTTCCTGGAGATCGCCTCCACTTCGAACAGGATTCCATTTACGGACGGCAGCGGTCGACTGGACCTGGCCAATGCGATTGCCGACCCGGCCAACCCGTTGACGGCGCGAGTCTGGGTGAACCGGGTCTGGATGCATCACTTTGGCGAACCGCTTGTGGCGAACCCCAGTGATTTCGGTGTCCGCACCGATCGACCGATTCAACATGAGTTGCTGGATCAGCTGGCCCATGTGTTTGTCCAATCCGGCTGGAAGACCAAGCCGCTGCATCGCTTGATTATGACCTCCGCTGCTTACCAGCGGTCCTCTCAACTGGGCGACAACCCGCGATTTGAACGACAGTCAAATCAGGATCCCAGCAACAGCTATCTCTGGCGCGCCAACCGACGTCGGCTCGACCTGGAGCAGATGCGTGACACGCTGCTGGCGGTCAGCGGACAACTGGACTTGCAGATGTACGGCCGGCCTGACCTGATCAGCACGCTGGATTACCACCGCCGTACGATTTACACCTTTGTGGAACGCCAGAATGTGCCGAGCATCGTGAAGAACTTTGATTTCGCCAATCCCGACACATCGACCGCCCGACGCCTCAACACAACTGTCCCTCAGCAGGCGCTGTTTGCGATGAATTCTCCGTTCATCGTTGGCGCGGCAGAAGCCCTCGCCGCGAATGCCACTGCGGACAAACCGGCTGACCGAATCCGCCAGCTGTACCTGGCGATCCTGGGCCGCGAGCCGACCGCCGAGGACCTGGAACTTGGTTTACAATACGTCGCTTCGAATCCCTGGCCACACTATGCTCACCTGTTACTTATGACCAACGAACTGATGTTCATTGACTAATGCCATGAATACGTCCTGCTTTCCAACTCGACGCGAACTGCTCCGGCAGATGGGCACCGGACTGGGCCTGTTGGCTCTCCCCACGCTCCTGGATGCTGCGCCGAACCCGCTGACTCCCAAGGCCCCTCACTTTCCGGCGCGGGCCAAGCAGATCATCCACATCTATCTCAACGGCGGCCCCTCGCAGGTCGACACATGGGACCCCAAGCCGGAACTCAGCAGGATGTCGGGCAAGAAATTACCCAGTGGAAATCTTACGACCGAGCGTGAAACGGGAGTCGCCCTGGGCTCGCCGTTCCGATTCCGACAGCATGGGGACAGTGGCCTCTGGTGCAGTTCCGTTTTTGAGAAAACGGCATCACAACATGCCGACAAGATCTGCGTGATTCGCTCGATGTATGCCAACACTCCGAATCATGAGCAGAGCATGCGGTTGATGAACACCGGCGACGAGCGGCTTTCACGACCCAGCTATGGATCCTGGTTGACATATGGACTGGGAACAGAAAATCAGAACCTGCCGGGATTTGTGGCGCTCTGCCCCGGTCTCCCGGTTGCAGATTCATCCAATTGGCGGTCCGCATTTTTGCCTGGCATCTACCAGGGGACCTATCTCGATACCCGCAAGACCAACGTGGATGAGTTGATCGACAACATCCGCAACTCGACCTTGTCCGCGCCGGACCAGCGCCGCCAGCTTGACCTGCTGGCCCGGCTCAACCGCACACATCAGCGGGCGCGAGCCGAGGACCCCAACCTGGAAGCCCGTATTCAGTCGTTTGAACTGGCTTACCGGATGCAAATGGATGCGACCGATGCGCTCGACATTAGCCGGGAATCCAAGGCGACCCAGCAACTTTATGGCGCAGACACGGTTCACGGCCGGCAGTTACTGATTGCCCGCAGGCTGGTAGAACGCGGCGTGCGTGTCGTGCAGTGTTACCATGGCGACGTTCAGCCATGGGATTCACACAATAACATTGCCCAGGGCCATGCCGACCTTGGCAGACAGGCAGATGGCCCAATTGCCGCTTTGATCCAGGACCTCGATCAGCGCGGCATGCTGGACGAGACGCTGATCGTTTGTGGTGGAGAATTCGGCCGCACCCCGGCAGTCGAGATTCCGCTCGGTTCCAGCGCTCCACCGACTGGGCGAGACCATAACCACCATGGCTTCAGCGTCTGGCTGGCGGGTGGCGGTGTGCGGGGCGGCATGGCATACGGCGAGACGGACGAATTCGGATACCAGGCCGTTAAGGACCGCGTGCATGTGCATGACCTGCATGCCACCATGTTGCAGCTGATGGGGTTTGACCATCAGCGGCTAACATATCATCACGCCGGTCGCGACTTTCGCTTGACCGATGTGGAAGGCAGCGTCGTCCGGGATATCCTCGCCTGAACCTGGCGAGCAGTTCGCAGGTGGCAGCGGGCCAACCAGCCTCTCAGGGCTGATCGCGGCTGGCTTCATGAGCCGCCAGCACTTCTTCAGCGTCCTGCTGGACAGCAGGCAATACCATCAGCTTGGCCACCCCGCTGGAAAACAGCACTCCGTCAAAGGCTCCACCTCCATCGTCGGCAAAGACGGTGGAGGGAATGTCGTGAGCTGCCAGTAGTTCACGGGCCAGTTCCGCCTGAACTCGCGACCCGAATTCCCGCAGGCAGACGATATCGGACATGGGCTAACTCCTTTGATTCTGTTTTCGCCAGCAAGGCCTACATCAGGACTGTTGGCTAGAGACAAAAAATGGCCCGGCTCTCAGATGGAAAGCCGGGCCATTCGATTAAACTTCAATCCGCGTGGTGGACTACCAGGACGGGGTCGAAGGGGCATCATCGCCACCACCGCCGCCATCGTCACCGCCACCACCTGCGTCACCGCCGCCACCGACGTCACCGCCGCCGCCATCATCAGCACCGCCGCCATCACAACTGCCACCGCCATCGTCGGCTACGGGGGCAGGAGCAGCAGCTGGTGCCGGTCCGGCAACCATGTCTTTGAGACCCTTGAGGGGTCGCACTTTGACGACTTTCCGCTCGGGCTTGGCAGCCACATCCATCGTCTCACCTGGACGGAAGGGATTCGGCACGCCGAACTTTGCTGGGGTCGCCGGCTTGATCTGAGGTACGACTTTGCACAAACCAGGAATGGTGAAAGGAGTTTCACCATCACTGATTGTCTCGCCGATCATTCCGCTCAGAGCATCCAGGACGGCCGTAACCTCCTTTTTGTTTATGCCGGAACGATCCGCTATTCCATTAAGTACCTGTGTTTTGGTAGGGGCCTTGGCCATTTAAATGGTCCTCCGTGAATGTGGTCACCTTCTTCGGTCGCAACAACGTACGACACCTTCGGAAAACAGCTCTTTTTGCTGCCTATGGCGTGAAATTAGATACATTCGCGGCAAAATTGCAATACTCTCTGGACCAGAAAACCACACAATTACTGACACAGGTGCGAGAGCAGGCATGGCTGCTGCCAGCGTCAGGCAGCCGTACTTCCGAGTTCCACACGGCGATCGGGCTCGTCGCATACAGCCCAGGCTATGGTACGATTCGATGGCCGCCGCTGCCGCTGGTCTGATTTCGCTTGTCGAACCGATTTGCCTCGATTTGGCGTGTTCGATAAGATATTGCCAGTCCCACAGTTACGGCGATTTGTACGACCCCCACGGAGATCCTTAAACTGGCGTTCAGGATGGTGCCAGCAGCAACAACATTGGTCGCCGGACGGCCATGCTATGCTAGCTCAGCCAGCCGCCAACTGGGTAGACAAGTGGATGGTCATCGGCGGTCCCGCCAGGGGGCTGTCACCCGTGTCTGAGAGAAGCTGGAAAAAACTTGGGGATTATTAGCGAAAACGGCCTGAAACCAAGCGGCCTACCCACCGGGGAACGGTGAATGGCTGCCGCAAAGCCTGCTTAGCGAACGATGGAGATAGTCATGCAGCTTCGACGACGGACGAATGGACTCACCTCACAGCGTGTGGTTTTTTCCACTTTGCTGATCATCCTCTCGGTCTGGACGACGGCCAACTGGGGTCAACCGCCAGCCAATGTCCAAAACGTCTTCTTGCCAGCTCCGCGCGAGCTCAAACAACATTTGACTCGAGCCAGCCGGGCGATTGAGGACCAGGAATTTGGCGAAGCGGTACTCCATCTCGGCCAGCTATTGACCAGCGATGCACTGAATCAGCCACTCGGTCCCGGCGGCGAGCCCCAGGACTTCTTCATCAGCCTGGAGGGTACTTCCGGCACACAGGTCAGTTTGAAAGCCGAGGCGCAGCGGTTGCTCGCGTCGATGCCAGCCAGGGGCAGGGAGTTGTATGAGCTGCAATACGGCGCCGACGGCCGCACGTTACTGGAAGCAGCCATTGAGACGGCGGACGCCGAGAAGTTGACCGAGGTAACTCGAAAGTTCTTTCACACGCGGGCTGGATACGAGGCTTCGATTCTGTTGGGGCACCGGGAAATGGACCACGGTCGGCCGCTGGCAGCGGCGATGTGTTTCCAGCGTGTTGCGGATGCGGGCCCGGCATCGCAGCCCTTTGAACCCCAGCTCTCGATGCTGCTGGCAACCTGCTGGTTGCGAGCGGGTTTACCGTCAGCTGCAGAGGAGCGACTGGCAGACTTGCAGCAGCGGCACCCGAACCTGAAGATCCAGGCAGCCGGCGAGGAGGTCTCCCTGTTTGCCGCCGGCAGCACACCACTGGAGCGGCTACAGGAGATGACGGGCATCCGCGCCTCGCTTGAACAGGGCATTGAATTACAGTGGACGCTGCATCGCGGCAATCCTGGCCGGACCGGCAGTATGCCGGGGGGAATGCCCTTGCGCAGCCTGTGGTGGGAAGTACTGACTGCCAACGACGCCTCGGACGAGCGTTTGATTGAGCAACTGCGGCAGAAGGATCGCGACCGCGGCTTGACATCGATCAGCCACCTGCAGCCGCTGGTTGTCAACGACGTGGTGCTGATGCGCAGCCCGGATCGTCTACTGGCGGTCAACTTCGAAAACGGAAAACGGATCTGGGAATTCCCCTGGTTCGATCTGCCGGAAGAAGAAGTGGCTGAGCAGGTGCCGAATTCGAGCCAGCGAGGCACGCAACAGAACCGCAGCCAGCAGTTACGGCAGCGACTCTGGGAAGACGCCGCCTTTGGCGAGCTCAGCAGCGACGGAAAACGAGTCTTCGTGCTCTGGGACATGAGCTATGCAAACGACAATCCCCGCGCCCGGATGATGATGGTCGCCCCGGGCGGGCTGGCCACCAGTCGACCGGGACAACCCAAGTCGCACAACCAGCTGGCCGCACTCGACATGGAATCGGAGGGCAGCCTGCTATGGGTCGTGGGAGGTGAAAGCGGTGAAGACGATCCCCGACTAGCAGGGGCCTTCTTCCTTGGACCACCACTGCCACTCTACGGCCAACTCTATTGTCTGGTCGAGTTCAAGGGTGAGATTCGACTGGTGGTCCTGGATGCGACCAACGGTCAATTTCAATGGTCCCAGCAGCTGGCCCATGTGGATGCTCGCACCATCCAGCTGGACCGGGTCCGCCGCCTGGCGGGTGCCAGCCCATCCTTTGCTGACGGAGTACTGCTCTGTCCAACCTCGGCCGGTGCCGTGGTGGCGGTCGATGTGACCACCCGATCTTTACTATGGGGCTACCAGTACAACAACCGTCGCATCTTCAATCCCAGGGTCGGGATACCGGTCGCCCCCGGCGATATGGCCGATGACAACTGGCTGGACGCCACCATCACAATTGCAGGCGATTCGGTAATTATCACTCCGATCGAAGGTGATGAGTTGATTTGCCTGGAGTTGCTGACTGGCCAGCTCCGCTGGAAACCACAGAAGCGAAATGCCGGGCTCTATATTGCCTGCATCCACAACCAGGCCGCTGTGATTGTCAGCAGCGAATCCCTGTATGCGATCAAGGTGGCGGACGGGACTCCGGCCTGGGAGGCACCACTGATCCTTGACGGCGAGGTGCCGACTGGACGAGGCTTCTATAGCAAGGGCCATTACTTCCTGCCCACCAGCGCCTCACGATTGCTCAGGATCGACATGGCCAGCGGCAAGCTACTTGCCTCGCTACAGACAAGCGAACCGCTCGGCAACCTGGTCTGCTACAAGAACCAGCTGCTTTCCCAGACGCCTCACTCCCTGCGCTCGTTCTTCCAGGTCGAGCTGTTACGAACGGACGTGGACCAGCGGCTGGCTGCCAACGAAAACGACATCTGGGCGCTGACACGTCAATCGGAGTTGTTATTGCAGGACAACAAACGCGTCGAGGCGCTCCAGATCCTGCGTCGTTCTCTAATGATCGAGCCTGAGGATGTCGGCCTGCGTGGATTGATGGTGGAGACCGCCCTGGAACTGTTGCGCGAGGATTTCGTTGCCCATCGCGATTTGATCGACGAGGTGGAGCCGTTGCTCGACCATCCGGTCCAGCGGCAGGCCTACCTGGAGTTGCTGGCCAGGGGCAGGCAGGCCAGCGGCGATATGGTATCTGCCTTTGACACCTACATGATGTTGATTGACTCGCTGGCCCGACCTCGCGACGTCGAGATTGACAGCCGCAGTGATCTTCAGCAAGTCGAGCCGCAGCTGCGTGTCCGCCGGGACCGCTGGATCCAGGTCCAGCTGGCAGGGCTGCTGGCCAAGGCAAGCGAGACCGAACAGGCAACAATCGACAAGCGGATCCTGGATCGCTACGGCCTGGCGCTGGAATCTGGACGCCCTCAACCGATCCGCGACTTTCTCTCCTACTTCGGTCGTCACGATTCTGCTACCAATGCCCGGATGGAATTGGCCTCGCGGTTGATCCAGTCCAACCAGGTGATCGAACGGGAGTTACTGGAAGCTGAATTGCTGCTCAATTCGATCGGCGGGAGCGGTAATGCGGCGCTGCAGGCCGAGGCACTGGCCCGGCTGGCGTTGCTATTACACAAGGCCAATCGGCGGTCTGAGGCCGCCTACACCTACCAGCAACTGGCAGATCGATTTGGGGATACCGTTGTATTGGAGTCGGATACTGGCAAGGACTTACTGGCCGAAGCCCAGCAGGATCCGGCCCTGGCGGAATACTTCACGCCCATTCCCTGGGCGGGTGGTCGAGTTGCCTTGACGCCGCCGGCGAACAACCGCGGGCAGTTCCCGAGTTTCCAGCGGATCTATCGCATGCCGCTGCTGGAGCTGCGGGGCTCATTGCCACCAACCACGATGGTCGCACTGGACCAGACCCGGAATGCTCTGGTGGTACGGGATTCCTTCGGTGCCACGCTGCAGCGGGTCTCGATGAATGACGGCCGGCGACCGGTCAGTTCGGCGCAGTATGGCATCACCTACGCGCGGGCCAACGGCCACCTGCTGCTGCTCTCACTGGGCCGCGAGATCGTAGCCGTCGATACGCTACGTAATTCGCAGGATCCCAGCGAGGCGATTCTGTGGCGCAAGCAGACGATCGCTGACACCAACATTGATCCTCGCTTCTCGACACGCTCGCTGCGGACCAGCTCGCGACTGACTCCACTCGGTGGGCGACACTACGTGGCGATCGATGCCAACAACCGCCGTATCGGAGTGACCGGTTCACTCACACTCAACGGCGTCTGCTTTATCCGGCTGAAGCAGCTGGTGGCAGTCGACCTGATCAATGGTAACGAGATCTGGGTGCGGGATGGAGTCGAGCCCGGCTCGCATATCTACAGCAACGAATCACGGGTCGTCCTGGTACCTCCGAATTCGGACGGAGTCATCCAGGTCTTCGACGCGATCGATGGAACGCTGATTGAGCAGCGACCGCGGCCCGCCAATGAAACCCCCTGGCACCAGCTCGGCACAGCCTCGATCGATTACCAGCTGGAGGGTGAACACCTGCACCTGCTCAAGCGAGACCAGCTGACCGGGGAGCAAGCCTGGAAGCTGACTGTACCAGTCGGCACACGCGGCCAGCTGGTGCAGCGCGATGAGCTGATGCTCTTGCAGCAGGACGGCACACTGCAGCTGGTCGATCTGCGGACCGGCGTGAGTCGCTGGACCAGCCGCTGCGAAGCGGTGCCGCAATTGACAAGCATTCATGTGACCCGCTCGCAGGACCGCTACCAGATAATTACCAATCGCTCGGAGAATAGCAGCGGCATTTCGATTCCCTCGATCGGCATGCAAGCGCAGTTGGTATTCGGCAAGATCTACTCGGTGGATGCCAACACTGGAAAACAGCGATGGCAGGCACCAGCCACGGTCGAGGGCTGGGCCCTGCCGCTTTACCAGCCCGCAGATTCACCCGTGCTGGTCTTTTTACGGCAGCTGAATCCGCGGGTCGCACCGAACGGTGCGCGAGGTTCGATTCGCAGCGAGTTTTTCTGTCTCGACAGCCGCGACGGTCGATTGCTGATGGCCCCGCGGAGTGTCAGTGGTTACATCCGCAGCTTTGATGTGATCTGTTCGCCTCGACAGCAGACTGCCACGGTGATCGTCAATGGTGAAGCACACATCTTCCGACTGACCGATGAAGATTTGCCACCCGCAGCACCGGTGCAGATGACACTGACAAGTGCCATTAGTGCCGCGGCGATACCGATTGCTGGCAAGGCCGCCCAAGGCAATGGCATCCAGGCCAAACAGGCAATCATCCGTCCGTTGGGTCGCCCCGTGCCGTTGAAGATCCGGCCGGGCGCGCCAGCCAAGCCGGCAGTGCCGCAGCCCAAGAAACCGGCAGTGCCGCAGCCCAAGAAACCGGCTGCCCCGCCTCCACCGAAGAAATAAGGATCGCCATGAGCCCCGACTGCGTTAACTAGGCAAGTCTGGCGACGATCATTAAGCTGTAGCCGGGCTCGCATCAACGGACCTGGGGTTCAGAGAAAGAGGGCAGCCCAGTTGAGTGGCCGCTGCCTGCCGAGACAGGAATTTTTTGCAGAGGACAACCGATGGCCAGTGACGACGCAACTCCCGACCTCCCCCTCGACGACGAACCGCAAGCAGAGCTCGAGGAGAGCAGCCCTGCTGCGATTCCGGACGATGCTGCCGTTGCGCTGCTGGGTCAGGCAAAAGACAAGATGGTGGAGCAGCTGTCTCGCGTCATCGTCGGCCAGGAAGCGGTCATCGAGGAGCTGTTGATCTCGCTCTTTAGCCGTGGCCACTGTCTGCTGGAGGGCGTCCCCGGTCTGGCCAAGACACTGATGATCAGTACCCTCAGCGATGCCCTCAACCTCAGCTTTAGCAGGATCCAGTTCACCCCGGACCTGATGCCGGCCGACATCACCGGGACAGAGATTATCGAAGAGAATCGGTCCACTGGAGCTCGTGAGCGGCGGTTTCTCGAGGGGCCGCTGTTCAGCAACGTGGTCCTGGCTGACGAAATCAACCGAACTCCCCCCAAGACCCAGGCGGCCTTGCTCGAAGCGATGCAGGAACGGCACGTGACTGTCGGCCGAGTGCAACACGAGCTATCGGATCCGTTCTTCGTGCTGGCGACCCAGAACCCGATTGAACAGGAAGGTACGTATCCACTTCCCGAGGCCCAGCAGGACCGCTTCATGTTCAAGGTCTTCGTCGACTATCCGAATTTCGATGAAGAATTCGAAGTCGCCCGGCGGACGACCGGAACAGAAAACAATACCGTCGAAGCTGTGCTCTCGGCCGAGGACATCCTGCAGCTGCAAAGGGTGGTTCGTGAAGTGCCGGTCACTGAGCACGTGATTCGCTACGCACTGTCACTCGTTCGCCAGACACGAGTCGGCAGTCCCGGCATTCCCGATTTCGTCGACGACCAGGTTGCCTGGGGCGCCGGACCACGTGCCGTGCAGTTCCTGATTCTGGGCGGCAAGACTCGTGCCCTGCTGTATGGACGCACCCATGTCTCGACCGACGATATCAGGGCCCTGGCCAAACCGGTATTGCGACATCGACTGGTTGTCAATTTCGCAGCGGAAAGCGATGGAGTCACTTCGGATGATATTATCGAGCAATTACTGGACTGTACTCCGACCAAGGAAGACGAGCTAAGCAGCGATGCCCGATTCCAGAAGATTTTTGCATCCTGAGGCGATCAAGCGCATCGGTCGCCTCGACCTGCGTGCCCGTCACATTGTCGAAGGATTCCTCTCAGGAATGCACCGGAGCCCCTACTTCGGGCAGTCGGTGGAATTCCTGCAACACCGCGAGTACGTGGTCGGCGACGATCTTCGTCACGTCGACTGGAAAGTCTGGGCGCGGCAGGACCGCCTGTACATCAAACAATTCGAGGAAGACACCAACCTGCGCTGCACACTGCTGGTCGATACCTCCAACAGCATGCGTTACGGCAATGGTGCTCTGAACAAGTACGAGTACGCCTGCACGATTGCAGCCAGCCTGGCTTACTTGCTGTTCCAGCAGCAGGACGCGGTGGGCTGCATCTCTTTTGACGACAAGGTCCGCCGACGGGTGCCGATTCGCAGCAAGCGGAATCACATTTTTTCCATCATCGACGCACTCGATAACGACCAGCCGCAGGACAAGACCGACATGCAGGGGGTTTTGAGCCAGGTTGCCGAGTCACTTCCCAAACGCGGCATGATCGTGCTGGTATCCGACTTGCTGGCTGACACCGAGGGTACGATTCGCGGCCTCAAGATGCTGCGGCAGCGCGGCCACGATGTCCTGATCTTTCATGTCATGGACGATGACGAACTGGAATTCCCCTTTGCCGGACCAACTCGCTTCGAGGGACTGGAGATTGAGCAGTTCCTGAACTGTAATCCCCGCGCCTTGCGAGAGGGTTACCTCGAAGCACTCGATGAGTTTCTCGACACCGTGCGCCGACAGTCGGCACGCAACCGGATCGATTATGCCCTGATCCGGACAAGTGATTCGCTAGCAGCGGTACTCGCCCATTACCTCACCAGCCGACTCGGCACTAATCAACGAAACTAGTAGCTCTTTTCTCGCCAGTCGCAGCTGACTGGCATGTGACAAGCAATGCAATTTACCTACCAGGCACTCACGTGGGGATTCTTGATCGCCCTCGTGCCGCTGTTGATCCACCTGATCAACATGATGCGGCATCGCAAGGTGAAATGGGCTGCCATGGAGTTCCTGCTGCGAAGTTACAAGAAGCATCGCAAGTGGGTCTGGCTCAAGCAGCTGCTGTTGTTGTTGATGCGGATGGCGGTGATTGCCCTGCTGGTCGGCTTGCTGGCCCAGTGGGATCCACAGAACAGCTGGTTATCGCGGTTTGGCGGACAGGTCACCCATCACTATGTACTGATCGACGACAGCTATTCCATGTCCGACACGGATGGTCAGCAGAGTGCCTTCGAAACCGCCCTGCAGGTGATGACCCGGATTGGCACTCAAGCTGCCACGACAGGTCAGCAACGATTTACCCTGTTACGTTTCTCCCGCGCCGTCGATGCAACAGACGAGTCAGGCCAGACTCCACTCGATCGGCTCGATAGTATCGTCGACCTGAATGCAGAATTCGTCGACAAGGACTTCGGCGAACTGCTCGAAGAACGGCAGGCAAAGTTCCAGGTCAGCCAGTTTGCTATCGATCCATTGCCGGCACTGAACCTTGTCAAGCAACTGGTGGCGGACGATCGACGGGAAAACCGGATCGTGTATGTCATTTCCGACTTCCGCGAGTCGGACTGGGAGAGCCCTTCACAGATCAAAGAGACACTGGAGAACCTGGCAGAGCGCTGCGAGGACATCCACCTGGTGCGTTGCAGTGAGCAGCCGCATCATAACCTGGGCATCACCCAGTTGACCGCTGCAGATGGCACCCGGGCTGCCGGCGTTCCGCTATTCATCAACATCCAGGTACACAACTATGGCCAGCAGGCAGCGACACGCGTGCCAGTCACATTGCGAACGGTGTTTCACCAGGACGACCAGATCAAGGAGGTCAACGCAGACCAATTGGACGGCCAGGAGGATCTCCTGCCGACGATGTTGATTGACCGCATTGCCCCTGGCGAGACAGTCAGTGAACGGTTCCAGGTCTACTTCCCCGAATCAGGGCAGCACGTCGTGCAGGCCAGCTTGCCCGATGACGCGGTCCAGGCTGACAACCAGCGCTGGACCGTGATCGATTTCCCCGAGGGTGACCCGGTACTGGTTATCGATGGTTCTCCGGGCAAGTTACACCAGTATTACCTGACCAGCTGTTTTGAGCCGGGCCAAAGGGCTAACACCGGGATCCGGCCACAGCTGGAGGATATCCAGTGGTTACGTGATCACGGTCCGGAAGATCTGCAGCGTTTCAGTGCGATCTACCTGATGGATGTCGGACGGCTTGATCCGACAGCCTATGACAGCCTGGAAAAGTTTGTCCGTGGCGGTGGCGGTCTTGGTATCTTCCTTGGCGACCAGGTCGACGTGCAGCATTACAACAGCCAGTTTTATCGTGACGGCGATGGCTTGCTGCCAGCCCGACTGGCTGGCATGTCGATCCTCGAATCACCCTTCGACAGCAACACCTCGGACATCGACGTGCTGGACCATCCCGTCTTTGACTTTTTCCTCGGTGAGCGGAATCCACTGATCCGTCGGGTATCGATTGAGCAGTTCATTCAGCCAGACGTGAACTGGAAACCTGCCCCCGGCAGCGGCGCGCGAGTTGTCACCAGGCTTCACAATGGCCAGCCACTCGTGGTGGAACGACGGTTCGGCAATGGCCGGGTGGTCTGCTTCCTGACCTCGGTGGCACCGACCTGGAACAACTGGGCCCAGGACCCCAGTTTTGTTGTCGTCACGCTCAAGCTGCACGCTTACCTGACAGCTGTAAGTCGAGTCGATCGTGGTCGCCTGGTGGGAGATCCGATCGAAGTCACGCTACCGTGGGCCGAACATAGCGGTGATGTCACTTTCTTCCAGCCGGCAGAAACGGCGGCACTGCGATCCGAGTTGGAACGTAAAGCGGAAGCCCTTCAGAGCGACGCCACCGCGTCGACGACAGTCGCCACCCTGGGGGTGAATTCTGAACGCTCGCCGCGGCGGCTGGAGACCGGGCAGAGTGGCATTTACGAGGCAGTTTACCGGCATCTCGAGGAGGGACTGCAGGTCAAACGATTTGCCCTGAATGTCGATGGCCAGGAAGGTTCCATGGCACTTGCTGAAGACGAGCAGCTGGCAGCCAGGCTGGATTCGGTCCAGTTCCAGCTGAATCGGCCCGACGACTACCTCGGCGCATCGATGATCCAGGCGGGTGGCTCGACAGGTTTCTGGCTGCTCTGGCTGTTAATCGCAATGTTGATGGCTGAGCAGATCCTGGCCTACTCGGCCAGTTACCATCCGGCCTCCAAGGGAGGCGGACGATGATACACATGGCTCACAACCTGATCGGTTCGCTGCTGGCCCAGCAGACCAACACCTATTACCAGCTGACCCGCCTGCGTGTGATGTCCGAAGCCTGGCACTGGCTGGTGCTGCTGCTCGTCTGCACCCTGGTGGCCGGCTATATCTACTATGTCTACCGCCGCGACTCGGTCGAATTACGGACTGGCATCAGCATCGCCCTGTTGTTGTTGAGACTCTCAGCTTTCGCCGGCCTGTTGTTTTTCTTCCTCAACCTGGAACGCCTGACCGAGCGGACATTGACGCGCCCCTCGCGGGTACTGATGCTCGCCGACACCAGCCTCAGCATGGGGCTGCGTGATTCGGACCCACTTAATACCAGCGGCGCAAGCCGGATCGAGGAGGTCATCGAGGAACTCGGTGAGGGCCAACTGGTGGAGCGACTGCGAGCGAATCATGATGTGGTCATTTATCGTTTCGATCAGACCAATCGTCCGATCGAGCTGGCCTCCTTCAATCGACACCCACAGCCGGGCGACAACGATGGCCAGCAGCTCTCGGTGGCTGCATTTGAGCAGCAGGTGAGTGGTGCCCGCAGGGCGGCATTGATCGCCGGACTGCTCTGGCTGGTAAGCCTGGCTGGGCTGGGCTGGACACTTTTCTCCGGCCGCCGCCGCGACCCCAGCGACGAGCAGTCGTCCTGGGCTGTACTGGTCGCAACTGTCTGCCTGATCGCCGGAATTGTGGTCCTGGCCACAGCCAGTCTCCGCTACCCCAACGTCGGTCTCTGGACAATGGTCGGCCTCGCATCCGCCGAGCAACCTGTCGAGCAGGGACTTGAACATGCTGCTGATGAGGTCCAGGACCCAACGGTCAACTGGTCCGCCGAGCTGCTGCCTCGCGGCTCCAAGACGCGACTGGGTGACGCCGTGCAGTTCCTGATTGACAAGGAGCGTGGCGGGCCAATTGCCGGCATCGTGGTATTTACCGATGGTCGCAGCAATGCCGGCAGTGACGTCGAAACGGTGCTGCGGGCGGCCCGCGACAGCGGTATTCCGCTGTACCCCGTCGGGCTGGGATCCGACCGCCAGATCCAGAATGTCAGGGTGGTCGATATCGAGGCACCTCCCCGCGTCTTCCCGGGTGACGACTTTACGATCACCGGTTTCCTGCAGACGCATGGATTGAGTGGCTCGTCTATCACGCTGGAGTTGATCTCGCGGGCGCCAGGCAGCGAGGATGGTAATGCGACGGAGAAAGTCGAAGAGCAGCGCCGCATTGATGTGGGAGCAGACGGCCAGACACAGGCAATCGAATTCCAGCTGACTCCGGATGCCGAGGGCGATCGTGAATTTGTGATCCGCGCCAGGGTTCCTCCGGAGGACAGCAACGATCGAGACAATCAGAAGGCGGCCACGGTCGAGATCGTGGAACGGCGAACCAAGGTGCTACTGCTGGCTGGCGGACCGACCCGCGAGTACCGCTTCCTCCGTAACCTGCTGTTCCGGGACCGGGAGATCGAGGTCCATGTGATGCTGCAAACCGGTGATGTGGGCATCAGCCAGGAATCGGACGAAGTGCTGCTGGAATTCCCCACCTTGCCCGACGAGATGTTCGAGTACGACTGTATGGTCGCATTCGACCCCGACTGGCAAGCCCTCGACGATCTCCAGATCGATCTGCTCGATCGCTGGGTCGCGGAAAAAGCGGGTGGACTGGTGGTGGTGGCTGGCCCGGTATTCACCCCGGAATGGTCTCGCATCCGGCGCGGCCGCGATGCTCGCGTGGACACCATCAAGGGACTTTACCCGGTTGTCTTTTTCAACCAGGGCGGCGCGACACTCTCGCACGGCCGATTCGGCGGGGAATCTGCCTGGCCCATTAACTTCAGCCGGGAAGGACTTAATAGCGAGTTCCTCTGGCTGGCCGATGAGCAGATAGCCAGCGAGCAGTCCTGGAGTTCGTTTGAAGGGGTGTACGGATTTTACAAGGCCAAGGACCCCAAGCCAGGTGCCAGGGTCTTCGCTCGCTTCTCAGATCCTCAAACTTCGGTGGACAGTGAGTTGCCGATCTACATGGCCGGCCACTTTTACGGTGCCGGTCGGGTTTTCTTCCAGGCCAGCGGTGAAATGTGGCGATTGCGGGCTGTGGATGAGTCGCTGTTTGAACAGTATTACACCAAGCTCATTCGCTGGACGTCGCAAGGCCGCTTGCTGCGAGACTCCAGCCGCGGCGTGCTGCTGCTGGATAAGGACCGTTGCCTGCTCGGTGATCCAGTCACAGTGCAGGCGATACTTACGGATGCCCAGCACCAGCCCTTGCTCGATGAGACAGTCACAGCCAGCCTGGTTTTACCAGATGGCCAACGCAAGGATCTCGAGTTGCAACAGCTGATCGACGGCAGCCGTGAGGGCATGTACTCAGCCCAGTTCATTGCCCTGATGGAAGGCGACTACCGGATCGAACTTGGGCTTCCTGGCGGATCGGCCGACGAGATGATGTCGCGGGAACTGCGAGTCAAGATTCCCTCACTGGAAATCGAGGACCCTCGCCGCAATGATCCACTACTGACTGAAGTCGCCCAGCTCTCCAATGGCAAGTATTTCGTTGGTCTTGAGTCGGCACGCGGCTCGAGCGAGGACGACAAGTCAGGTCTACCTCAATTGGTCAGCATGCGGGATCAGCAGACGACCTTGCCCGGCACACCAGATGTCGACTTTGATGAACAACTGATGGGCTGGCTATTGACACTGATTGCAGGTGCACTCTGCCTGGAGTGGCTTTTCCGCAGACTCAGCCGTCTGGCATAATAGACAGAGCTTCCGAATAATAACCGCACGAACCGCCCGCACCCTGGACAGGAGCAGCCATGGCAGAAGCCGCTAATCAGCCGCTGAATCCTCGCATCCAGAATCTGCTGGAGTCGCTGCGTCGCCGCATCCGGATTTACGTCTGGGCGGAAGGAGTCGCGCTGGGACTGATCTGGCTGGCGCTGACGTTCTGGTTTGGTTTTTCCATCGACTATCTCCCGGTGCTGGCCGGAGCGAATGAACTTTCGGCGCCTGTCCGAGCCGGGCTGCTGCTGATTGTGGCCGTCACGCTTGGCTGGATCCTCTATCGCTGGATCTTGCGACGCACCTTTGTACGGCTCTCCGATCGAAACATGGCGATTATCATCGAACGCCATTTCGAGCAGTTCGGAGACAGCCTGGTGACCGCCGTGGAAATGGGCACGACAGACAGCCCGGAGGAAAGCCTGCATGACGACATGCTGCAGCACACCGGCGACGAGGCGATTGGCCAGCTGGATGCGGTACATTTGAGCCAGGTTTTCAACAAGAAGTCGCTTCTCCGTAACTTCCTGTTTGCCTTCCTGCTGCTCTCCCCGGCCGCCGTGATGAGCTTCACTCATGGAGACATGGTCAGCCTGTTAATGCGACGCATGTACCTGCTGGCAAGTGAACGCTGGCCGCGCCAGTCCGACATCCAGGTCGTGGGCGTGGAAATCACGCGGACTTTTCCGCTGCCTGAATCGCTCAACCTGCCGACCGTCATGACCTTTGATGAAAACCGTGCGATCCGGATCGGACGAGGTACCGACGTGCGGCTGATCGTTCACGCCGACAAGAACAAACGCATTCCCAAGACCTGCACCATCTACTACCAGAGTGCCGACCAGGTGAGTGGCCGCCGGAATATGCAGCGGCAGGGCAGTGGGGACCAGCAGAATCAGCTGTTCATTTTTGAAGAGAAGCCGCTCAAGTCAATCCTCAACACGCTGGAATTCGAGATTGTCGGATTTGATGACCGCGAGGGACCGTACACGATTGAAGTCGTAGACAACCCGGCCGTTATCGATACCAGGCTCTCCTACCAGCGGCCCGTCTATACCGGGCTGCCGGCGGTCGATCAACAGCCCTGGGTCAAGGGAGCCTCCGTGCCCTTTGGAACCAAGCTGGCGGTTCAGTTCCAGACCAACAAGCCGCTGCGCGAGGCGCTTATTGAAAATCTGATTAACGACGAGCAGTCGATGATTTATTACGGACAACTGGCACTGGCTGGCGGTGACAAGACTCTGCCCGTCTCGATCACCGTGCTGACAAGCCGGGAGGATCCTGCCAGCCGGCCCTCTTCCGAGTCAGTCCAGTTGGCCCTGCCGGGCGATTCAGCCGTGGCTGACTGGAAACTGGTGGATAACAAGCTTCACGTCGCCGCCGCTTCCAGTGGGACCTTCACCCCTCAGGCTCTGCCGTGCCCGGCACGTTATCTTGACGCCAATGACAAATGGGTCGATTGCATCGTCGGCCAGGTCGATGAGTTTGGGCAGGGTTTCACCTTGTATGTTGACCAGATGTTCAACGAACTGAGCCTCGATATTTCGCTGATCGACAGCGATGGGTTACCCAGTGAACGTCCTCATCGAGTAACAATTGGTGCCAGCCTCGACCAGGATCCCACCGTGGATATTGTGCTCAGGGGTATCGGAACCTCGGTCACACCCGACGTGGTGATCCCCGTGGAAGGGAAAGTCAGTGACGACTATGGTGTCGACCTGAACTGGTTCGACCTGCTGCTCGATGAAAAGGACCCCTTCGAGTTTCCTTTTCAACTGGTCGACGGTGAGAAAATCGATAGCCGACTCGACTTACGTGAGCAACGCAACAAGAACACCGAGCTGGAACTTAATCCGGGCGACCGCATGACGCTGACGGTGCGATCCAGTGATTTTTTCAACCTGGACGGCTCACCCAATGTGGGCAGCAGCAGCCAGTATACGCTGGACGTTGTCACGCCCGATCAACTTCTCTCCGTACTGGAGCGGCGTGAACTGGCCCTCCGCCAGCGCTTTGAACTGATCTTCGATGAAATGATCGCGCTGCGGGATTCGCTCGACCGGGTCGCCAAGGATGCCAACGGTGGCACCAACAGCGAGGCAGGACGTGAGCCGGAAGATGTCGAGCCGGAAGATGAAGATAGCCAACTCACACCGGAAGAAATCACCCAGCGGGCACGGACACTGCGGCTGCTGCGAGCCCAGCGGGCTCAGGTGCAGGCGCGAAAATCAGCACAGGAAACGCTCGGCGTCGCGCTGGCTTTTGAGGATATCCGGGCTGAGCTGATCAACAACCGAGTGGATACGGAAAATCGCAAGAATCGACTTCAACAGGAGATTTCTGAGCCCCTGCAGTCGATCGCAAATGACGGTTTCCCGGAACTCAATGATACCCTCGTTGAACTCGAAAAACTGATCGTCGAACAACAGTCCGATGGGCAGCTCGCTACTTTGGCTCTCGAGCAGACAGATCAGCTGCTGGCTCAGATGCAGCTGGTACTCGATAAAATGCTCGAACTCGAGACCTACAACGAACTTATCGACCTGGTTCGAGCGTTGATTGCTGAGCAGCAGGCGGTCAACGAAAAGACCCGAAAAGAACAGAAGAAACGCGCTCTTGATCTGCTAGAATAATGTCGAACTAGCAGAATAGCAGGGACCGCCGAGCAGGGGAACTTTTCTGCTCTCGCCGACGTCCTAAAAGAGGCTCCTAACTCACTGCCATAGAAGGACTTTGATCCCAGGACAGCTCGATGAAAACTCTCTCCAGATCAATGCCTGCCACCCTCCTTCTTGGTTTTGCCTTTAGCCTGGTCTGTGCCTCAAATGCATGGAGCCAGGAAGCCCAACCGGCCACGGCCGATGCGGATAAAAAGCAGGCTGAAAATGCACCGACGGAATTGGACGAGATTGCCCTTGAGCAGGGTCAGCTGGCGGACAAGTACCGGCGACTGGAAGAGCTGATTTTCAAAATGGCCGACTTCGAGGCCGCTGCCAATCCGCGCCGCAGCGCGCTGTTGCGACAAGCCTACAAGCAATCCAAGGATCGCCTGACCGCTTCGCAACTGGCAACGATTTCTCGCCTCTTGAACCAACAGCAGTTCAAACGCGCACTGGATGGGCAGGACGCCGTCCAGAAGGACCTCGCAGAACTCCTCCAGCTGCTCTTGACCGAGGCCCAGACTGACAGGAACAAGACCGACCAGGCACGATACCGTGAGTACATCCGGCAGGTCGAACGGTTGCTACGACAGCAACGAACCTTGCAGGGACAAAACGAAGGTGGTGCCGACCCCAAACGACTCGCTCCCGACCAGGGCAAAGTTGCCAAGAGTACCGGCGATCTGGCTGACCAGATCCGTGAAAACGAAGAAGGGGGCGCCAGTGGCGAACCCGGCGAAGGCGAACCCGGCGAAGGCGAACCCGGCGAAGGCAAGCCCGGCGAAGGCAAGCCCGGTGAAGGCGAACCCGGCGAAGGCAAGCCCGGCGAAGGCAAGCCC
>Ga0114999_10000540_pt1 | contig 56286 bp, 41 predicted proteins | sample ArcticOcean_MG_C_3_FD_89820 | JGI IMG/M metagenome (GOLD analysis project Ga0114999, IMG submission 89820) | Marine microbial communities from western Arctic Ocean - ArcticOcean_MG_CB8_126 | ecosystem: Environmental > Aquatic > Marine > Oceanic | place: Arctic Ocean: Canada Basin | collected...
GCTGCGCAGTTCAGGTAGCCAGGGGTGTCTGGCAGAACAGGGGGAAAAGTCAGAACAGGGGGAAAAGTCAGAACAGGAGGAAAAGTCAGAACAGGAGGAAAAGCCAGAACAGGGGGAAAAGTCGGAACGTCCCCAAAAATCGTTCCCAAAGGCACTATTGGCGCAAAGTCTTCGACCGTTGCCTCCGATAATTCCGTTATGGGCCGCAGGACCGGCCCCTTTACGCGGATCGTAGCCCTCTTCGGGTTCGAAAACACGGCTGTTCAGCATAAAGAGACACAAAGATGTCGAATCTCACCGGTCGAATGCTTTCTTTCCTGTCAATCGCCATGCTGACCACGGTGTCTGCGATCGCGGATGACCCGGAAACGCCTCCGGCACCGGTAATACCTGTTCAGGCAACGGAACGGGTATCCGATCAGGGGACAACGCCCCCGGCCCCAGTAGTTACGGCCGACGACACCGCAACAACCTATGACGGAGGTGTTCAGCGAGCGTTTGTCGAGGAATCGGTATCAGAACCAGCACCGGCACCGGCAATAACCCCGGCACCGGCACCGGTACCGACGCCGGCACTAGCCCCAGCACCCGCTGCTGAGCCGATGACCACCGTAAGGATTCAGGACACGCCGAGTGTTGAGCAACCCGCGTCCTTTTATCAGTTGTTTGACGCGATGAAGCAGGCGGATAATGGCAAAAAGGACCGCTGGCTGGACTATTCCGGTTGGGTCGACTTTGGCTACACGTTTGCCTTCAATTCGCCATTGAGCCAGAGCAATCTGCCAATCGGTTTCAACGACCAGGCGGACGAGTTCCAGATGAACCAGTTCTACATGATTCTGGAAACGCCAGATCGGAAACGGAATAAGAAGGGCTGGGCGCTCGACGGGCGGGTTGATCTGCTCTACGGTACCGACCATTTCTATACCACGGCACGGGGACTAGAGACCCGTTTGGATGGCAGCCCCCACTGGAACAGTGTTGATCCGACCAACGTCAAGCGACTAAACGCGACGGGTGCGGCGCCGTACTACGGATTGGCGATGCCGCAGGCTTACGTCGACCTGCAAACACCGATTTCAAGTGGAATGAAAATCCGCATGGGACATTTCTATTCACCGCTCGGACACGAGTCGGTGATGGCGAAGGAGAACTTCTTCTATTCGCATACCTACAGCAGGCTCTACGCGAAGCCGTTCACTCACACCGGCCTGCTGGCCAGCACGAACATTATCAATGACGGCATGCGGATCTCAGGCGGTTTTACCCGCGGCTGGGACAATTTCGAGGATGCCGACAATGACCTGTCGATTCTTGGTGGATTCGCTTTTGACCTTGAAGGACATTCCTTCTCGGTCAATGTCCACACGGGCGATGACCATCGTTACGTCGACGATGATGGTAATCCGATGGCCGGAAACGTGACTGTCACCACGGCCAAGTATAGCCGTAAGCTTGGCGAACGCGGTACTTACATCCTGCAGGCTGATCTTGGCTACGGCGAGGGGATGGAAACGCACGACACGACGGGAACACTATCCGAAGCCCGCTGGTACGGAATAACGAACTACCTGATCTACGATTATGGCGACAAGGTCTCCGGTGGTTTGCGGGTTGAGTGGTTCCGCGACCAGGACAATGCCCGAGTACTGGGTATTGCAGTTGATGAAGAGGTCAACGGTGGCAACTATGTCGGTATCACCGGCGGAGTGCACGTGCGGCCAAATGATCGTTGGGTGTTGAGAAGCGAGCTGCGTTGGGACTGGTCCGATGTGACGTCGGACGTCTTCAACGTCAATGGCATCTTCAATGGCCAGACTAAGCGTGACCAGTGGACGATGACCGCCGACCTGATCTACTCGTTCTAACCACCTGAATCAATCCAGGGCTTAGACGACAGCGACAAGAAACGAAAGCGGCACAGTTTTACTGGCCGCTGTCGCTCTTTTCGGCCTTCATTTCTGCCAGCAAGGCATCGACCGCCGCATCCATCCTTACTCCGCGTACATTCTTGTAGCGGATGACACCCTTGTGGTCGATCACGTAGATCGTTGGCCAGGCCCGTACATTCCAGGCCGTGGATATCGGCCCCCGCGTACTGCCGCCATTCCAGAAGGATCTCCAGGTGATATTTTCGTCCTTGAGCGTCTGCTTGAGAGCGTCGCGATCCTTATCACTGTTGATCCCGAGCAGGGCGAAGGGTTGATCTGCAAGACGTTTTACGAGCGACCGCTCGTGTGGGTACATGGCCCTGCAGGGCGGTCACCAGTGGCCCCAGAAGTCGAGCACGACGACCTGTCCGCGATAGTCACTCAATTTAAATTCGACTCCGTCAATATCATGGCCAAGAATCTCTGGTGCCGGTTTACCGATACTGAGATTTCGAATTTCAAACAACTCTGATGTGGCGACGGTACCGAGTGTGCTGGTACGCGTCTTGACGTCAGCAAAATCTGTGGCGAGGCGATCAAAAAGAGTTTCGGCTTTTGCCAGATTCGCTGGTGTGTTGCCAGCAGACCGCTTCAACTTGTAGGCCAGGCTATAACAGGCATGCCCCTGAGCGTCATGATGCGGGCTTTTCTCGAGTACCGTCTCGAGGAATCCGATGGCCCCGCGGAGCGAACTGTTTCGCAACCGTTCGCAGATCACGGCGAGTTTCTCATTCTTGATATGATGGTCGGCGAGCAACTGCAGAGCTTCATCCGCTTCCTTTCCGCCAAAGCGAGAAGCACCGGTGACAATCCAGCTGAGGGCGTCGACGGCCACTGGATCGTTGAGATGGGCTTTTGCGAGTGCCATGAACTGGGGCGTGTAATCAACCCCGATGGTCGACATCTTTTTACGCAGGGCGAGTTGTTCCGCGGGAGTCTTTGCTGCCCGATAGGCCTTGGAGAGTTCCATCTGGGCTGTGCGGAACTGATTTACCAGTTGCTGATATTGGACCTCAGGGGATGCGTCTTTGTCCTGAGCCAGGGCCGTGATTGCGGGCGTGATCAGCAGGGCCAGCAGAAAGACTGTGGCGTGGCGTAGCATATGCCAGTTCCTTAAAGAACAGGTGGTGATCGATTAGCTCTTGTATTCTAGCGATGCTGGGGCGGGGAGTGAACGGCGAATCCTGTGGGGGCGTAAATTGCTCTTTCAAGGTATGTGGGCTTTCTGCCATCCTAGGGTCAACTGGCATGCTGGCTTTACGGCTGTGTGAACTGTCTGCTGCCGGTTATTGCGACTCTCTTTACCCGCCATAGGCCGTCCGGACAAGACCCGCTGTGATCCCTGATGTCGTTAGAGTGTTAATTCCAATCCTGGCCGTTTTTGTGGTCATGACACTGGCTGCAGCCCGGATCGGCACGTTGTTTGCCGTTTTTCATCTCCCGCTCATCACTGGCTTCCTGGCGGCTGGTTTCTTCTGCGGCCCGGACATGCTGCGGCTGATCGATCGGGATGCAGTAACGTCACTGGCATTCATCAACCAGATTGCGCTGGCTGTGATTGCATTTGCGGCGGGTAACGAGCTGCTGTTGAAGGAATACCGTGATCGGTTTCGCAGCATCAGCTGGGTCACAACTGGTCAGATCGTGGTGACCATGATCGGTGGCAGTGCTGTGATGTACGTATTGACGTCCTACATGCCGATATTACAGGATCAATCAGAAGCTGTACGGCTGGCCGTTTCGGGAATTACAGCAACGATCCTGCTGGCAAGTTCGCCATCAAGTGCAATTGCCATTGTTAACGAGTTGCGTGCCAAGGGGCCGGTCACGCAAACGGTTCTGGGAGTGACCGTGATCAAGGATGTGATTGTGATCATGCTGTTTGCGATTTGTGTGGAGTTTGCTCATGCAGCGGTAAGCCCTGAAACCTCGATCGATGCCGGATTCTTGTTCCTGTTGTTATTGGAATTGTCCCTCTCCGTCGTGATTGGTTGTGTTCTCTGGAAGTTGCTTGTTTTCATCCTGGCTAAGCCCATGCATCAACTGGCGAAGGGTGTCTTGATGGTGGCGGTGGGATTCGGGACGTTTGTCGGCGCGGAATGGTTGGAGGGCTGGACCCACGCACACATGACGACGACAATCTTCATCGAGCCGCTGCTGATCTGCATGATCGCCGGCATTCTGGTGACGAATTTCAGTAACTATCGCAGCGAATTCTCACGGGTTCTTTTCCAGGTTGGCCCGCCAGTCTACCTGGCATTCTTTACCTTGACCGGAGCGGCAGTCGACTTGGGTGTTCTCGCGCAGGCCTGGCAGGTGGCGTTCGTCTTGCTGGCAGTTCGGATGTTAAGCCTGGTTGTTGGCAGCTATCTGGGCGGCCTGGCGGCGGGTGATTCACCAAGAGACAACGGGATTACCTGGCTCGGATTCGTGACCCAGGCGGGTGTTGGGATTGGACTGGCGAGCGGGATTGCGGCCCAGGCTGAGTTTAGCTGGGGTCGCGACCTGGCAACTCTCTTGATTGCTGTGATCATCATCAACCAGGTGATTGGCCCTCCGCTGTTTAAATGGGCGATTGCGATGGCGGGCGAGCAGCGCGAACATGCCGCGGGTACGTCGTTTGCCGGGTCACATATTGCCGTCATCCTTGGCCACAAAACTGGCCAGCCGTTGATGCTGGCCCAGCGTTTGGTTTCACATGGCTGGGATGTCACCCTGGTCGTTGATGGTGAAGTCGAGGAGGAAGTGGAAGATCCAGACATTACCCTGGTGACAATTCCGGAATTGTCCGAGCAGGCGCTCGAACCACTCGAGTTGTCGCGTGCAGATGCCCTGATCAGCTTGCTGACTGACGAAGAGAATGTCCAGATCTGCAATCTCAACTACGACAAGTTTGGCGTTAAACGCCTGATCGTTCGCCTTGAAGACAGTCTCATGTATGGCAAGACCTGTCATGAGCTTGGCGCGCTGGTGATGTGCCCGAAAACGTCGATCGTGAGCCTGCTGGAGCACTTTGTGACTTCACCAACAGCAACCTCGATCCTGTTGGATCTCGATCCGGAACAAGAAGTGATTGAGGTCGAAGTCCTGGATCGTACATTGGACGGTATTCCGATCCGCGATCTCAAGTTGCCCCATAGTGTCTTGATCCTCTCGGTAACGCGAGATGGCCATGCACTCGTTTCACACGGTTACGTGACACTTAAAATGGGTGACCGATTGACCGTGGTGGGCCCTCCGGATGTTCTTCCTTATGCAGCCATCTACTTCGATCGCTAGTCCGGCCTCGCATTCATTGCTGCTCCACCCCGATCTGTCTTTGTTTGGCGGAGATGACTTCTTACGCAGAACCTGTAGACTGAGTGCATGATCCTCTCAGGGAGAATATTCTGATGGACATTAATCTGACCACGATGCAGGTGCTGGCGCTGTCCGTGACCGGTATGTGTCATGCCTTGCTGGGCAGCATAAAGGTACCGCTGGCACGGCAACTGAACATAAACGAAGCCCGCATGGGCGGCCTGGTAAGCGTCTTCGGCTTCACACTGATTCCGATGGCCTTTGCAGCCGGCGTGTTTGCCGACAAGTTTGGACCGCAGTCGGTAGTCGCCGGCGGCTTGGTCCTGTTGATTCTGAGTGTCATCGTGCTGGCGCACCTCAAGTCCTATCGCATGGCCGTAGTTTCGGTGTTGCTACTGGGAACCGGCTGGTCAGCTGCAGTGAACGTCCTGAACGCCACCCAGGGCCCTGCCTTCTTACCTTTGGACGAAATTGCCACTCGCTTGTCGTTTGCCATGAACCTCGGTGATTTTGTGTTTGGCATGGGCGCGTTCCTGATGCCGATCGGCATTGCCTACTGTCTCCGCAGGTTGGGCTTGAGACGAACATTCCTGACCTTCGCCGGTTTGATCGCTTTACCCCTGGTACTGACTTTCGCCGTCGACTGGGGTCGCATAGCACCACCAGCTGCAGCAACATCGGACCTGACATTTGCCGACCTGTTGTCGGACAAGCTGGTCTTGGTCTGTTGTTTCGCCTTCTTCTTTCATGTGCCAGTCGAAGCCAGCGTTGCAGCGTGGGCGACGACATTGATGATGGACAGCGGGGCATCGGAGAAGCGAGCTTCCTATATGTTGTCGGCCTTCTGGCTGTCGTTCACCGTTTCACGCTTGATTGCCGCCCTGGGTATTCCAGTAGGGACTGACCACACTGTTCTGATTGGCATGGCGGTCGCCCTGGTGGTGGTGCTGCTGGCCTTGATGCGCAGCACCACAGAACGGATGACTGGGTTCTTGGTGGTGGCGGCTGGATTGATCCTGGGCCCAATCTTTCCGATCCTGATTGCCCAGTTGGTGGGACATGTGGATCCCACGCTCACAGGCCGCGCTATCGGACTGTTCTTCTGCATCGGTGGAATTGGCTGGGCTGTCATTCCATTGTTGGTCGGCCGAATGGCGAGCCGCAGCAGCGTGAAGAAGTCGTTTAGCCTGATTGCCATCTGTGCCAGTTGCTTGCTGGTGCTCACGATTGTTCTGAGCCAGCTGGAATCGTCGACGGCTGAGAAGAAGGACGAGGCGCCGGCAAAGCCATTGAAACAAGCGCAGGTAACTACGCCGATGACGCCGGCTGTTAGAATAGATGGCAACTGGACACGTTCCGTGGAGGAACGAGAGCAGAGGTCGAACGAGGACCGAGGATGACACACACACGATCCGCGAATCGTCGCCAGTTCATGGCAACGGCCAGTGGCCTGCTGGCGGCTGGCGGACTGCACCTGTCGGCCACAGCCCAGGAAGAGAAGCCGAAATCTCCCAACCAGCGTCTGCGTGTCGGTACGATCGGCCTGCGGTACCAGGGAACGGTAATCACCGTCCAAGCCCGACAGTATGCCGACATCGTGGCACTCTGTGATGTCGACCAGCATGTGCGAGAGCAGGGCCGTTCCAGCTTTGGCAGCACACCGGCCATTTTTGAAGACTATCGGGATATGCTGGCCAGAGATGATCTGGACGTGATCCTAATCGGGACGCCTGATCATTGGCACGTAAAAATGGCGGTCGACGCATTGCGTTCCGGAAAGCACGTCTATTGCGAGAAACCGCTGACGCTGACTATTGAGGAAGGCAAGTTGCTGCGCAAGGTGGTCGGTGAGACAGGCAAGGTACTCCAGGTGGGTAGCTGGCAACGCAGTGATTCTCGCTTCCGCCTGGCAATCGAGCTTGTCCGCGGAGGACGGATCGGCAAGCTCCAGCATGTCGACGTGGTGCTTGGCAAGAACAAGGTGGGGGGCCCGTTCAAGACCTTTCCTGTTCCCAAGAACTTCAATTGGAATCTCTGGCAGGGGCAGACACCGGACACACCGTACATCCCGGAACGATCGCATTACACATTCCGCTGGTGGTACGAATACTCCGGCGGCCAGATGACGGACTGGGGAGCACATCACCTCGATATTGCTCAGTGGGGTATCAACTCGCTGCCGGTGCAGATTGACGGGACGGCTAGCTACCCCGAGACAGCGGACGGCTATAACGTCTCCCTGGATTTTGAGGCAAAGTACAAGTATGCCAATGATGTAACGATGCGTGTTGTCGATTACGGTCGCAACGGCGTGATGTTCAACGGCAGCGAGGGTCGCATATTTGTGAATCGAGGGGTGGTCTCGGGCAAGCCAGTCGAGGAGCTGAAACAGAATCCACTCAATCGCGAGGACTTCGGGGTCTACGATTTCGATAACCTGGATCGACCACCGCGGGCCGGCAAGCTGGATGCCATTACGAACCACATGGGAAATTTCTTCGACTGCATCCGTTCCGGTCGGACACCGATCTCGGACGTCGAGAGTCAGCATCGTAGCGTCAGTACCTGCCACCTGGGGAATATTGCACAGCGACTGGGTCGATCGCTGACATGGGATCCGGAGCAGGAAGAGTTTCCTGCTGACGCGGAGGCAAACGGCCTGTTGTCGCGACAGCAAAGAAGCGGCTTTGAAGTCGTCTAATGGTGAGAAACAGAATGCAGGATCAACTGGCAATGAGACAAGCACCTATCAACAACGCGAATCGCCGTCAATTCCTGGGGGCAACCGCAGCAGCTGGCACAGCGTTCTTGGCGCCGTCGCTGGCGACGCTGGCTGCCGACACCGACTGGAAGCCAAACTACATGCTCGCTTCCAGCATGTATGGTTTCACTGCGCTGAATGAAATTCTTCCGGAGGTCCGAAAAGTCGGAGCCAGCACACTCGATATCTGGCCCAAGGGCCACGGGAACCAGCGAGAGCAACTTGATGAATTGGGTGAACAGGTCTTTGCAGCGTTGCTGAAGCAGCACAAGGTCCGGCTGGGGTGTATTACCCAGTACAAGCTGGGTCCTTTTGGCATCCAGGACGAAATGCGACTGGCCAAACGACTTGGCTGCACGACCATCGTATGTGGAGGCAAGGGCCCGACCGGCCTGACAGGGAGTGAGCTGAAGGCCGCAGTGGCAGTCTTCGTGGAACAGATGAAACCGCACCTGGCGGTGGCCGAGGAGACCGGTGTCACGATTGCCATAGAAAATCACGCCAGAAATCTTATCGACACACCCGACTCACTCAAATGGCTGATCGAGCTCAGGCCATCACGTCATCTTGCTGTGGCCATGGCACCTTACCACCTGCCACAAGACGAGAAGCTGCTGACCAGCTTGATCCGCGACCTGCAGGGCGGGATCGAGGTGTTTTATGCCTGGGAGCATGGAATGGGATGCCACACCAAGCTTCCCAAGGAGCAGGAGTTGTTGCAGATGCCGGGTCGCGGGACACTTGATTTCCGTCCGCTGCTGCAGGCCCTGGCGGCCACCAAGTATGATCGGTGGGTGGAGATTTTCATGCACCCAGTTCCCCGCGGCATTCCGATCCTGGATACGACGGCTGAAGTCACGGCCGAGATTAACCGCTCCCGTGAATACCTGGCCAAGTGCCTGGCGAAATCCTGAACAAACTGTCTGGCATATCCCTGTGCCAGTGCGATTTCCAAACGTTCTATCTGTTTCACTGAAAGGTCATCCCTCATGAACGCTGCTTCCCCGCGACTGTGCCGACTTCTGGTTGCCTCAGTGATGCTGACATTACTGGGCAGTGGAAGCTGGCTATCGGCCGAGGACTGGCGTGGATTCCGAGGGCCGCAGAGCCAGGGCGTCAGTAGTGACGAGAAGATACCCGTCGAATGGGGAACTGAGAAGAACCTGAAGTGGAAGCTGGATTTGCCTGGCAAGGGTTTTTCCAGTCCGATCGTTGTTGGCGACCAGGTCCTGGTGACCTGCTATACCGGTACTGCTGCCAGCGTCACGCGTCACCTGGTAAGTGTCAATCGACAGACCGGCACGACCGACTGGGCGACCAAAGTAGAATCGAAAATTGCCGAGGCTGGCGGTCCGGCCTTTGGCGCATCACACGGCTTTGCCTCTCATACGCCAGTCTCTGATGGCAAGAATATTTACGTGCTGTTCGGCAAGACCGGCGTGGTCTGTTTCGATATGGCGGGCAAGCAGATCTGGACGAAGAGTGTCGGTACCGGAGCCGCCATGTTCGGCTCGGCCGCCAGCCCGATTCTCTACAAGGACCAGGTGATCGTGACGGCCGCTTCTGAAAGCCAGTCGATCGTGTCCTTGAATAAGTCGGACGGAGAGCAGGTCTGGTCTACCAAAGCCAGTTCGCTGGGTCGGTCTTATGCGACACCGCTGCTCATGAAGAACAAAGCGGGTATTGAGGAACTGCTGGTTTCCGTGGTCTCTGAGGTCTGGAGCCTGAACCCGGGCAGTGGCAAGCTGAACTGGTATTCTCTCAACAGCGTCGATACCAATGCCTGTCCGAGCCTGGTTCAAAAGGGCACCATGGTCTACGTGATTGGCGGCCGTGGGCCGGGGGGTCGAGCAGCGATCCAGCTGGACGGCCAAAGCGACGCTGGTGAAGCAAAACCGCTCTGGTCAACGACCGGCGGTTCATACGTTTCATCCCCAGTTCTTACAGAAAATCATCTCTACTGGTTTACCGAGCGTGGCATGGCCGTCTGTGTGGATGCCAAGACAGGCAAGGAAGTCACTCGCAAGCGGGTGGGTGGTCAGTTCTATGCCTCGGCCTTGCTGGTCAAAGACAAGATCTATGCTGTCAGCCGCTACGGTGGCACCTATGTGCTCTCAGCGACTCCAGAAATGAGCCAGTTGGCACACAACAAGCTTGGCGATGAGAGCGATTTCAGTGGCAGTCCGGCAGTCAGCGACGGCCAGTTGTTTCTGCGTTCCGACAAGGCTCTTTACTGTCTCCAGGAAGAATAAAGACTTCTCCTGCCAGGATCGAACTGCTTGGATCCGCTGCTGGATCGATTAGAATACGGTTTTCCAACACCACCAGTTTTCGTATCTCCTGAAGGACCTGTTTTCCATGGCCTATCAACTGCATCGCCGCCACTTTATCCAGGGTACTGCCGCTACACTTGCGACTGCACCACTCGTGACCGTTGCTGCTGCGGACAAGAAGGTCAGCCTGAAGCGGCGTCTGTTCAAGACGCTCAAGATTGGCATGGTGGGTGTCAAAGGAACCCTGACCGAGAAGTTCAAGGCTGCCAAGGCTGCCGGTTTTGGGGCCATTGAGATGAACTCGCCGGGGATGGATGTGGCCGAAACGCGCAAGGCAAGTGCCGACAGCGGATTGCCGGTGGATGGCACGGTCTGTTCAACGCACTGGCAGGTCCGGCACAGCGACCCGAATCCGGAGGTTCGCAAGAAGGCCCTGGCAGACCTGCAGACCGCTCTTCGAGATACAGCTGCTGTTGGTGGCGATACGGCCCTGTTGGTTGTCGGTCATGGCAAGGATGGTGCTGAGCAGGAGGTGTGGGACCGCAGCGTGGAGAATATTGCCAAGGCGGTTCCCCTGGCCAAGGAACTGAACGTGGCGATTGCCATCGAAAATGTCTGGAACCAGTTTTGTTATGACCATGGCGGCGACCATCAGCAGACCGTCGACAAGTATCGACGCTATGTCGATGCCTTCGACTCGCCACTGGTCGGCATGCAGTTCGACATCGGCAATCACTGGAAGTACGGCAGCATGGGCGATTGGATTCGCGGGCTTGGCAAGCGAGTTATCAAGCTGGATGTGAAGGGATTTCATCGCCAGGACGATGCCTGGGCCAAGATTGGTGAAGGGGACATCGATTTTGACGATGTCTGCCTGGCTTTACGTGAGATCAATTTCCGTGGCTGGTGTGCAGCAGAAGTTGGTGGTGGCGGAGCCGATCGCCTGAAGGAGATCTCCGACAACATGGACCGGGTATTCCACCTCAGCTAGAGTCCTGGCCGCGGCGCTAGTTGCCATTGCTCTTGTCGACCAGCACCGTGAAGAGAGACTCAAAATGGAACTCGGTGGTTGCCACCGCGGGGATATGATCAAAGGCCTCTGCCGGCAATCCCGTAAAGCCGCCGGTTTCGTATCCGACCAGCACGAATGGCGTGTCGCCAGCGCCTCGGGGCCGAGCGACACCCGGCGCGTTGTTGAATCGCATCTGCAGTCTGGCCTTTAAGCGTTTCCCATTGACCTTCGTGATAGCCAGCAGCAGGACGCCGCTGAGTGCCTTCTGTCGTGTCGTGTCCCCGTCGAGGTAATTGCCCTCGATCGTGATAACCTGGCCGAGTCGGTGTCCCAGTTCACCCCGCACCCCTTCGGAATTCAAACGGTCGGCGGAAATAGCGTTTGGTTCTCCCGCTGGCCGCTTGTTCGGCCGTTCAGCCAGCAGCAGAGTGGAAGCAGTCAGTCCGATCAGGATGGCACTACATGCAAGTGGTCGCAGCGAGAGCATCAGAGAACCTCCGGGGCAACAAGTGTTTGGTAGAATAGGTCATTCAGCAGCCGCGCTGCGGGGTTACAGATCGCGGTTCAGCCATTATAGGCCATTGCCGGTTAGCTGGTTGCGGCGCCGGGGCTGCTTCAGCTGCCGAGAATCAGCTGGCAACAGACCTCGCTGAGTTTATTCAGCTGGTCAATCGGCATCGATTCCTGGTGCGTGTGGATATCGACGTAGCCGACACTTAGCACAACTGCATCAAGACCTTTGTCATTGAGTTCATTCGCATCACTTCCCCCACAGGTCACATCTGTCCAGGGTTCCAGGCCGCTTGCAGCGATTGCTGATCTGGCTCGCTGAATGATCGGATGGGCCTCCTCAAAACGGAAGCCGTTGGTACCGCCAACCCGCTCTGTTTCCAGTGTCCCATCAAAAGCTTCTGCAGCTTCACGACAGGCGGTCATCATCTCGTCACGGACCTGCTTGTATTTCTCCTCGCAGAGGCTTCGCACTTGCCAGACCATCTCGGCCTCGGCTGGTACGATATTCATCGCTTCACCACCGTTGAGTGTTCCCACATTGGAAGTTGTCTCGTTGTCAATTCTCCCCAGTTGCATGGCCTGGATTGCCATGGCGGCCATCGACAGGGCACTTCGTCCGCTCTCCGGTTCCATGCCGGCGTGGGCTGCGCGTCCTCGAAAGGAGGCCTGGATGGACGTCGTCCAGGGTGCGGCAAGCATCACACCGCCTACCGGTCCGTCGGCATCGGGAATGAAGGCCATGCGTGATCTTACCGGCTCAATGTCGAAGGCCTTGGAACCGATATGCCCGATGTCCTCGCCCACCGTGAATAACAACTCGGCCGGGGGATGATCCAGGCCGGCATCGTGAATCGCTTCGACTGCCTCCACGATGGCAGCCACTGCGGCCTTGTCATCAGCTCCCAGCACACTTGAACCGTCGCTGTGGACAGTGCCATCTCGCACAACCGGATCCATCTCGGGTGTGGGCCAGACGGTATCCATGTGGGCGCAGAGCATGATCGGTTGGTTATCAGCCAGCGGTCCGGTACCGGGCCAGTAGCAGAGCTGGTTGCGATGCTGGTCGGCTGTGATTTGCAGACCAGCCCGCTGTAGCTTGGGCTTGAGAATGTCAAAAACAGGATCCTCGTTCGGGTAATAGCTGTCGACCCGCAGGATATCGAGGAAAGTTGCCAGCAGTCGGTCGGCGTCAATCACGATCAGGTGTCCTTATCAGGATCGGAGGAACTTAGGGGGACGGGACAAAAGCGTCGTTCCGGTGCAGTTGTTATACTGGCATCACGGTCCGACTTGAAGATTCAGGCAGTGTTGTAAGGAGGCCATGGTATGTCCCAGGATAAACTCACGCGGCGTCAATTCAATCGTGCTGCGGCCATTTCGATTGCTGGACCAGCCATCATCAGTTCACCGGCAGCGGGTCGTGCCGCGGCCAGCGATCGAATCACGATGGGCTTTATTGGTATTGGCATGATGGGGCGAGGGCACCTTTCCCGTTTCCTCGGTTATGGCGATGTGCAAGTGGTGGCCCTGTCGGATGTCGTCAAGGAACGACTGGAGCACGCGACTGCGACTGTGACCGCCAAGTACGGGGCCGCAGAGAAAGGGGCTTCCAAGGCGATCGCCAGCTTTGCAGATTACCAGGCTGTGCTAAGTTTTCCGGACCTGGATGCGGTCCTGATTGCCACCCCGGACCACTGGCATGCAATTCCTGTGATCCATGCAGCCAGGGCCGGGCTCGACATCTATTGCGAAAAGCCACTGACCCACAACGTTGTCGAGGGGCGCAAGATGGTCGAGGCAATAGCCAAGAGCAAAGTGATTTTCCAGACCGGAAGTCAGCAGCGGAGCGAATTCGGTGGCCGTTTTCGGCTGGCCGCAGAACTAGTCCGTAATGGACGGCTCGGTAAGATTCACACGGTCCGGATTGGCGTCGGAGATCCCAGCATGGCCTGCGACCTTCCCGACACGCCCACACCGGCAGGCACGGATTGGGATCGCTGGCTGGGACCGGCACCGGCCCGCGGATTTCATCAGGTTCTTTGTCCGCAGGGCATCCACCGCCATTTCCCGGCATGGCGAAAGTACTGGGAATATGCGGGCGGCGCTGTTGCCGACATGGGTGCTCACCATTTCGATATCGCGCAGTGGGCGCTGGAAATGGACCATTCCGGTCCAGTGAAGATAGAACCGCCAACCGATGGCGGGAAGCGTGGGCTCAAGTTGACCTATGCCAGTGGCATAGAGATGTACCATGGCGGGCCAGCGGATGTCACGTTTGAAGGAGAACTGGGACGGCTGGAAGTCAGTCGTGGGTCGATCAAGACCGATCCGGTTTCTATTCTCGAGACACCGATTGGCGATGATGATCAGCGAGTCTATCAGAGTAACGATCATCGCCGTAATTGGATCGACTGTATTAAGAGCCGTAAGCAGGCGATCTGCCCGGCAGAAGTTGGCCATCGGTCAGCCACTCTCTGTCATTTGACAAACATCGGTTACCGGCTGGGGCGTGCACTGAAGTGGAATCCCTCCCGGGAGCAGTTTATCAATGACAGGGAAGCCAACGGACTGCTGTGGCGTCAGCCGCGAGAGGACTACGACCTGATTTAATCTCTGTCAGCCAGGTCACGATGTTTTCAAATATGAGTATGTGAGGCATGTATGAATCCCCTGGAGGTCAGTCGTCGCGGCTTTGTCGGTGGAGCACTGGCAGCCGCTGTTGCTTCGTCCGTTCGTGAGCAATCGGAACTGGCCGCGGTTGGGGGGGGTGCTCCAGACCAGTTGTTCTGGGGCGACTTGCACAACCACAATGCCCGGCGAAGGCGATTATCATGGAATTGGAAGGTGGGCCCGAGGCGCTCCTGTCGGTCAACCTTCGCAAGCCGATCGAACAGCAGGTGGAGGCCCGACTGGCGGATTTGCGAGACGACAACGTCGTCACCTTTACGGGCGTCTTCACCAGCGAGAGTTACATGCTTCAGCGGCTGGTCGGACCGACGGAATATTCTGCTCGCGTCCGCTGGAACGACCGCAGAGCGAAGGCTCTGGGACCCGATTGGTACTATGTACGGGTGACTCAACATAACGGACAGCAGGGCCTGGTCCAGTCCGATCTGGGTTGGTTAGAGGTCAGAGATTGGAGCTTGGAGTACAATCACAGCAGGCTGGAAGACTCTGAAAGTCGTAACGGTGAATGGCATGATGGAGTGTCTTGAATGACGCAACACAATCGACGAGAACTGATGCGGATCGGCGGGATCAGCCTGGCGGGTCTGTCGCTGGCCGAGTTGGTCGGTCAGCCAGCCCAGGCTGCAGCTGGCAGCGACCCTACTTTCGGTCGCGCCAAGAACGTGATCTTTCTGTACCTCAACGGTGGCCCGCCACAGCACGAGACTTTTGATCCCAAGCCGGATGCGCCAGTCGAGGTGCGTGGCGTCTACCAGCCAATCCAGACCGACGTTCCCGGCATCCAGTTTTGCGAGTTGTTGCCTCGTGTGGCGGCGATCGCCAGCAAACTGGCCATCGTTCGCTCAATGTCCACAGACGATAATATCCATTCGTCCAGCGGCCACTGGGTGCTGACAGGTAACAAGTACGTCGGTCCCAACGCGCGGACGATCCAGTCCAGTGACTGGCCTTATTTCGGGTCGATGTTGAAGCGTTACCGGCCAAGTGAGCGGATGCCGGCTCTCAGCACGGTGATGGTGCCGGATGTGATTCGCCTGAATGACAATGTCACGCCGGCCGGCCAGACCGGCGGCCTGATGGGTTCCCGCTGGTCCCCCGAACGGTTTATCGGCGATCCCTCGCGAGCGGACTACAAGATAGAAGGCCTGGAACCACTCGGTATTTCGGCCGATGGATTACGGCAGCGAGGTGCCCTGCAGGCGCAGCTGGAAGATCGCCTGCGGGATCTTGAGGGAGCCAGTGCGCTGAGCCTGTTCAACACCTACCGTCAGCAGGCTTTTGACTTGTTGACATCGGGTCAAGCTCGCCGCGCTTTTAATATCCAGGAAGAACCAGCCGCCGTTCGTGATCGTTACGGACGTAATCGCTGGGGGCAGTGTGTCTTGTTGGCCCGCCGCTTGATCGAGGCGGGCGTGAGATTGGTTCACGTCAATTGGCCTCGCGAGCCAGGGGACAACGCCGTCGACAATCCCCTCTGGGACACGCATGCACAGAATCATGACCGGCTGGAGGATGTACTCTGTCCGATCTTTGATGTAGGTTTTTCTGCCCTGATTGAAGATCTCGACCAGCGAGGTTTGCTTGCAGAAACACTGGTTGTTGCCATCGGAGAGTTTGGCCGCACGCCCAAGATCAATGCCAAGTCAGGTCGAGATCACTGGGGTTCGGTCTTCAGCTTTGCCATGGCCGGAGCCGGCATCGCTGGTGGCCAGGTTTACGGCAGCAGTGATAAGCAGGGTGCCTATCCAGCCAGCCAGCGAGTTGATCCGGGTCACATGACCGCCACCATCTTTCACCTGCTGGGCCTGGACCCGCGCGGCACGTTTACCGATCCAAGTGGACGGGAACTGGCTTTATCGCGACGGAGCCCGATGGGAGACCTGCTGGGGCTGCGGCCGGCAACGGCTGAGCGAGTCGAATCGACGGGCGATGTGGCCCGCGTACCAGCCTTTGACGAATCACGTATTCTGGCGAATACGGATTTCGCCGGCCGGCAACCTATTGTCCCCGCCGAGAGTCCCTCGCGCCCGAAGGGCTGGCGGACTCTGCAGGATCTGTTGTCGGCGGACCAAAATAGCAGCGGTGCTCGCCTGCTGGACGCCAGCGAGTTTGGCGCCCATAAGTTTCAGCAGCATGTCGGACTGGGGCTATTCCAGCCGGACAAGGACCATCCTGTCACGGTTGCGGCTGACGCGCGAGTCTTGCTGGGCCAGGAAGTACGCAGCCCCTTTGCTGGCGGATTTCGGTTGGCCATTGAACTTGCAACAGACGCCGATTCTCAGCAAGCCCTGCAGCGTTTGCTGGCTGAGTTCGAATTCCGCATGCTCTATTTCCAGTTCATGGCGACCAGTAAACAGATCACCGAGATCAAGGAACTGGCGGCATTGGCCTTCCAGCCGCGGTTGTTAGATGACAAGGAGAAGCAACTGCAGCGGATCGAGTTCCCGCGTGAATTTGTGAACCGAACTCCGGGCTCGAATTTCTCTTTTGGCTTGGGACTCGGTGTCGGCGTGGAGATGCGGCGAAAGACGTCGGGGGATCTGCAGGTGAATGATGGCCAGGCCTTTATTCGACTGGCTCGAGTCGAACTCGAGTTCGAGGGCAAGGCGCGTAATCCGGATGTCACCGTTTAAGGGTTCGAATCATAACACCTGTACCCGATGATAGTGTTGGGGATTCGCAGCGAGTGACGAATCAGTAGCCAGACGACCGGCAGACATTCACAAACGAGCTGACCGATGGATGATATACGAGTCTCTTTCAAATCCCGCCTGGCAGCCGGAGAACAGCTGCTCGGTACGATGATCACGCTACCGACAGCAGCCGTAGCGGAGATCATGGTGGAGCTGGGTTACGAATGGCTGTTTCTTGATGGTGAGCATGGACCGCTGGAATCCGCAGAACTGACGGCCATCTTGCAGGCCGTCGCTCGACGCGTTGCCTGCATCGTACGCGTTCCAGCGCTTGATGAAGTGGCGATCAAGAAGGTTCTTGATCTGGGAGCGTCAGGGATAATCGTTCCCCAGATCAATACGGCAGCCCAGGCTGCCGACGCTGTCAGATTTGCTCGTTATGCACCGGCAGGGGTGCGAGGAGTTGGCCTGGCCCGAGCACATGGCTATGGTTTGAATTTCCAGGAGTATGTCGAGTCGGCGAACGACGAGATCAGCGTGATCGTCCAGGCGGAGCATGCTGATGCTGTTGAGAACATTGGCCAGATCGTGGCCGTCGATGGTGTCGATGCAGTTCTGCTGGGACCCTATGACCTCGCCGCCAGCCTTGGCAAGATGGGACAGGTCGATGATCCGGCAGTCACCGCCGCGATTGAGCAGATCACGCTGGCCTGCCAGGCTGCCAATATTCCGCTGGGAATATTTGGCGTTTCGGTGAATGCGATTCGGCCCTACATCGAGAGAGGTTACAGCCTGCTGGTTGGCGGCACGGATACAATCTTTCTCGCCTCGGCTGGCGCCGCGATGCTCAAGGACCTGCGATAATCGGCCAGCTCGATCCGACCTGCCGGTTTTGCCGGGTCCAGCAAGCATCTATCATGGTGCAGGTGACGGCATGGTGCAGGTGACGGCATTCTGTCGTCTCTGCTTGTTGCTAACCCTGTCACTGGAGTGATCGATGGCCTCCCGAGTGCTTCAGGTTTTCTTGCTCGGCACCTGCCTGGTCCTGTTGATATCACAGTCCGGCACGTTCGCGACGTTCCCCCTGTCCGGACAGGACACAGACAACAAGCAGGAAGGCAAAGATGGAGCGTCGAAGGCAGAGTCCTTTGTCGGCTTAAAGGTCGACGCCAACTCGGTGCCGCAACCGAAGCAGGTTCCCGCTCGAGTAACCTCGATGCCGCTGGAATTCTCTCAGGGCGAGCATGTCCTCTTGATCGGCAACACTTTGCTGGACTATGCGCAGTTTGAGGGCTTCTTCGAAACCCTTCTTCAGCAACGATATCCGGAAAAACAACTGGTTGTCCGTACGCTTGCCTGGTCAGCTGACGAAGTGGATCTGCAACCGCGGCCCGACGCATTTGGTTCACTCTCGCAGCACCTCTCGGTGCAGCGGGCGGACGTGATCCTGGCGGCCTATGGATTCAATGAATCCTTCGCCGGCGCCGAGGGGATTCTCGAGTTTAAGCAGCGGCTTGACAAGTTCGTGGCGGAGCTGAAAACGCGTGCCTACAACGGCTCGACAGCTGCCAGAATCGTGTTGCTTTCACCGATTGCCAGTGAGGACATTGAAGGGGTGTCCGCCGGCAGCAGAAACAATGGTCAGCTGAAGGATTACACGGCAGTCATGAAGGCGACTGCCGCACGCCATCAGGTTGGCTTTGTCGATCTGTTTGCGCCCACCCACGAGGCCTTTGAGCAATCCGACGAGCCACTCACTCGCAATGGTGTGCACCTCAATCAGCAAGGTTACCAGGCTTTCGCGAAGGCACTCTATCGAGGCCTTTTTGAAGAGAGCGCGCCGCCGATCCGGGAGGAATTGAGGCAGGAAGTGCTGGAGAAGAACCGCCAGTTTCATTACCGCTACCGGCCTGTGAATTCCTTCTACTATGTAGGTGGACGATCCAAGCGATACGGCCAGCTGGATTTTGTTCCAGCCATGGCTCGGCTTGACGTGATGATCGACAATCGTGACAAGCGGATCTGGAAGCTGGCGGAGGGTGGAGAGAATCCAGCAGAGATTGATGATTCCAACGCTCCCCCGCTGCCAGCTGCCGAGGAGTCACGGGGTGCGAACAAGTGGCTCAGCCCGGACGACGAGCTGGCAGAATTCAAGGTGGACCCTCGTTTCCGCGTCAACTGTTTTGCCTCCGAGGAGGACTTTCCAGAGCTTGCCTGTCCGATCCAGATGCGTTGGGATGGCAAGGGGCGACTCTGGGTCTCCACCTCCCAGACTTATCCTCATGTCTACCCTGGCAACGAACCCAACGATGAATTGCTGATCCTGGAAGACCTGGACGGGGATGGTAAAGCGGATAAATGCAGTGTATTTGCGACCGGCCTGCACATTCCACTCTCATTTGAATTTGGTGATGGGGGAGTCTACGTTTCCGAGGCGCCTCACCTGACGTTCCTTAAGGACACCGACGGCGATGGAAAGGCGGATCTGCGACGGCATGTACTTACTGGTTTCGGGACCGAGGATTCGCACCACGCGTTACATGACATTGTCTGGACACCGGATGGTGACCTGATGGCGCGTGAGTCGATTTTTCATCACAGCCAGGTGGAAACACCTTACGGACCTGTCCGCCTGGCCAACAGCGGCTGGTTCCGATTTCGGCCCAGCACCCAGCGGCTGACGAGTTTTGGCATGTACCACAGCACGAATCCGTGGGGCGTGACATTTGACGACTGGGGTCAGCACATGGCCAGCCATCCCATTTTTGCGTCTGCCTTCCACTCCCTGAATCCCGAGTATCCCCGAGCGCACGGCCGGCCAGGACGGCTGCCCGCTTATTCTGGAGTTTGTGGGCAGGAGTTTATCGACATGGCGCATTTTCCGGCGGAGCTGCAGGGAGAGTACTTCGTCAAGGTCCGCTATAAGCCGACCAACCGTGTGGAGATCCACAAGTGGGTTGAACACCAGAATCACTATCGCGAGCAGTACCAGTCCGATTTGATTTACTCCTCCAACCTCAGCTTCATCCCGGTCGACCTTCGTTACGGCCCACGGGGCGCGATGTACATCTGCGATTGGTACAACCCGATCAAGGGCCACAGCCAGTATTCGCTGCGGGACAGCCGGCGAGACAGAAAGTCAGGCCGAATCTGGCGTATTACGGCGGTCGATCGGCCGTTAATGGACCCGCCCAGAATTGCCGGTGCGTCGACCGAGGAATTGCTCAAGCTGCTCGAGCGCCGCGAGTATCGTTATCGCTATTGGGCAAAACGGGAACTGCGTGAAAAGGATCCCGTGGCGGTTGAGCAGGCGCTGGAGCGTTGGGTCAATGGTCTCGACCGAGAGGATCCTCGGTTTCGCCATCACCAGGTGGAAGCGATCTGGATGTACCGAAACATCGATGCCGTTAACACCGACTTGTTACGTGAAGTCCTGGCGTGCGAGGAGCATCATGCCCGCGCAGCGGCGACGCGCCAGCTGCGCTACTGGCACAGCGAGCTCCCCGACGCGATTGAATTGTTGCGCGCGGCAGCGAATGACGGCAACGGTCTGGTCCGGTTGGAGGCGGTAGTCGCGACATCTTACGTCGGCGGCAGATCGTCGCTTGACGTGCTCCTGGAAGCCATTCGGCATCCCCGTGACGAGCACATGGACTATGCTGTCAGCTGCTCACTCGGATCTCATACGTTGCGACCCTACTGGGAGCAGAACCCGGAGTATGCCGAGATTCCACGTCTGCTAACCCGGCTCAAGGCAGCGAGTGAGTTTGTGGAGCGGCGTCGGACGCCGGAGGAGACTGAATTTGACAAGCAGGAGGGACTCAAGCAGGTGTCCATTTCCTGTGTGCCGGAACGCATGCGGTTCACGCTGGACCAGTTTTTCGTCACGCCCGGGCAGCCTGTCAAACTGACTTTCACAAATCCAGACGCAACGGATCACAACCTCGTGATCGTGCTGCCAGGCGCATTGGAGTCGGTCGGGATGGCAGCCAACAATATGGCTCGCGATCCGAAGTTCGCCAACTCGAACTTCATCCCCAGCTCAGAACGGGAGCAGATTCTCTTCAACACGCCGATGATCGGTCCCACTCGAAGGGCCAAGATCAATGTGTTGCGATTCAACGCGCCAGTCGAGCCAGGGGTTTACCCCTATGTCTGCACTTTTCCAGGACACTGGATCGTGATGAAGGGAGAGATGGTGGTGGCTGAGACTTCCGAGCAAGCCAAGGCGCTGCTGGCGGATGCTCGAAAAGAAGCTCGTTTTGTCCGTAACTGGAAAGTGGACGACCTGGCAGCGGACGCGGAGAAGCTGTCGGGACGTTCTTTCCTGATGGGAAAGAAGATATTCGCTGCGGCACGTTGTACTCTGTGTCATTCGGTTGATGGAAATGGAGTCAAGCTGGCACCTGACCTGACGGAAGTCGCCAAGAAGTATAAGGGGGTCAAGTTGCTTCAGCAGGTCCTGGCTCCTTCGACCGAATTGAACGAAAAATTCAGAACCTACCAATTCCTGATGGTGGACGGCCGCGTGCTGAGTGGAACGATCTTCAAGGAAGAGCCGGATGCGTACCAGGTAATTCCGAACCTGCTGAACCCCAATCGGGTCGTGACAATTCCCAAGAATCAGGTGGATGAGAAGATCCCCTCAAAACTCTCTTCCATGCCGGAGGACCTGCTGAACGGCTTAAATCGCGAGCAGATTCTCGACTTGCTGGCCTACATGCAGGCCGGAGGCAATCCAACGAGTCCCTTGTTCAAGTATCAACGTGAGATCAAAAATGAGCAACGAAACCGGTAAGCGTGTGGCGTCTCAAATTCTCTCTGGCATCCTGGCGGTTGGCCTGATTGTGAGTGGAGGATCCGTGGTGACGTGGGCCCAGGCCCCGACCACGCTCAAATCGAATCCACTGGAAGGGGTGATCGATTTTCACGTGCATTCCGGTCCGGACAGCTTCACTCGATCGGTCTCCGACATCGAGATTGCACGTATTGCCCGGGCCAACCGGATGGGTGCCCTGGTCATGAAGAATCACTTCACCATGACGGTCGATCGAGCGTGGCTGGCGGAACGACTGACAGGCCAACGGTGCTACGGGGGGATTGTGCTCAACCGCGCCGTGGGCGGACTTAATGTAGCTGCTATCGAACGCATGATGACTTTTACTGGTGACCGGGCCCGGGTCGTCTGGCTGCCGACATTTGATGCACAGAACCATGTCAACTTTTTCAAAGAGAGCCGGCCTTCCGTGCCGGTCGTCGTGGATGGAAAGGTGACCGATGGCGTTGTCGATGTCTTCAAGGTTGTGGCGCAGCACGACCTGGTGCTGGAGACAGGGCATTCATCGGCAGCGGAGTGTCTGCTCTTGATCAAGGCCGCGCGTGCAGCAGGCGTGAAGAAGATCGTGGTGACCCACGCCATGGCCGATCCAATCGGCATGAATACCAAGCAGCTCAAACAAGCTGCTGCGATGGGTGCCAAGCTGGAGTGTGTCTGGATGACCAACCTGACTGGCAAGACCTCGCACCTGGCAAGCATGCGACACTGGCGCAAGATTACGTCGGAGGATTATGCTCGTGCGATTCGCGAAGTCGGAGCGGAACACTTCATCCTCTCATCCGACCTGGGCCAGTACCTCAATCCTATCCCCACGGACGGAATTAAGGCCTTTATCCTGGACCTGCGAAAGGCGGGCTTCAAGGATCAAGAGATCGACCTGATGTGCAAGAAGACACCGGCGCAGCTGCTTCGTATGGAAGCTGACAAGTAATCTGGCGCCGATCGCACGCGAGTTCTGCTGGCTTGTTGAGTTTCTGCGAGTTGCAGAGTCAGTCGCTGGAATCCATCTCAGCGAGCAACTCGGCTGCCCGCTGGCCCTCGGGAGAATCCGGTGCCCGTCGGATGAATCGCGAGATGTGGTGCATGGCATGGCTATCGCCGGACCGAGCCATGTCGATGGCCTCATCGAAACCCTGGTTTGCGAAGGAGAGATCCCGCGGAATAACTGTCAGGTTCTGGCGCTGCCAGTAATATTGCAGTTCGTCGTTGTCCCAGCCCTCGTAGACATTGTCCCAGTCAAACGAGCTGAAGTTACTCAGGTGCGGTTCCAGCATGTGTTCTGCAATTGGGTCATCGATTGCCTGGTAGCGATTGTCGAGCGATACGCGGAGCCGGTCCTTTGTCACATTTGGCAGCGCCATGTGGATTGTAAGTGCCGGGAAGATCAGCGTGTCGCCGATCTGGTAATCGGTACTCAGCCATTCCTGATTCAACTCAGTGTGCTCCGCAGGGTCGACTTGCAGGCTGCCAGCACCGAGTGAGAAGTGGTGCTCGAGTACCCGCCTGACTTTGTGCGATCCCTTCAGGACGGCCAGGCCACCGAGTTCACGTGGGCAGTCGCCTAGCGGGGACCAGCAGGTGAGATTGTTGTGGCTGCCCTGGAAATGCACAAAATCCTGGTGGATCGGTGTGGTGTGGTCGGTGTAATTGGGGAACCAGAGTCGCGCCACTTTTTGTGGTTGAGGAATAATGGGTCGCCCTACGATCTTCTCAATGGTTTCCAGAACCTCGCGCCAGTGCCCTGATTCGTGAAAGGACTGCAGCTTGTATACCTCATGGTAGACGTCGGTGTATTCAGGATCTCCCTCGGTACAGCGAGCGTCCTGCACAGCAATTCCGTCAACAGGGTCAGTTCCTGCGACCAGCCATCCACCCTGTTGCATGACAGTCAGCATTTCGCGCCGTAACGATAGCAACTTGTCCGGATCCTGAAGCTGTCGGAAGAAGAGGTAGCCGTCGTCATCGATTCGACGACGTAGCTCCCCGGCATCGTCAAGGGCGTCGTTGGAGACTCGAAACTCGTTCCATTCCATGATTGCCGAGTCCTAGAGTTGAAAGGGCCGTACCAGTGTGGCCAGGCATTCGCCCTGAATTGTCAGCGGATTGGATCGTCGTCCCATCAGGATACCATCGGTCAGAGCCTCGACGGAGACGGGCTGCTGCTCGGGCTGTTCGATGTTATGGATTTGACCGAGCGGGTCGCCAACACTGAGTTGATCGCCGAGTTCTGCCAGCGGCTGATAGATGCCGCTGACCGGAGCCATGACATAGTCCGCAGATTCTTCGGCGGCAACCAAGAGCGGCTCAACTTCGGTCGCAGTGAGCGTGGCGGCCGGTGTAATGCCCAGCCATTGCAGGACATTGTCCACACCCCTGGCGGTAATTCCGAGTGTTTCTGGTCCAAATTGGGCCTTACTCCCCACCTCCGTCCCCAGCGTAACTTTCCCCATCTCCTCAGCCAGGGAGGGGAGCAGCCCGCTGCCGGCCACGTCGCGGTAGATGAAGACGTACGGCGCGCCCCAGGCTCGCCCGGCTGCCAGCATCTGCTCCATCTGCTGCTGGTCTTCGACATGGTGCATGTTAACTGAGGGTAGAAAGTGCATTGAGCTACCGCCGGAGTGGATATCGACGACCAGGTCGGCCAATGGCAACAGCGTGCTGGAAACGAAGTGAGCGATCATACCGGTGATCGAATCACTGGGCTGTCCGGGAAAGGCGCGGTTCATGTTGGCACCGTCGATTGGCGACAATCGCGTGCCGGCAGCAACAGCTGGTCGATTGAGCATCGGCAGGATGATCACCCGTCCTCGAATGTCCTCGGGTTGAAGTTGCCGGGCCAGGTTCATCAGCGTGACGGGGCCTTCATATTCATCGCCATGATTACCACCAAACAGCAGCGCTGTGGGGCCCTCACCATTCTTGATCACGACGATCGGAATATAGTAGACAGACCAGCCAGCGGAATTGGTGGATTGTGGCACAGAGAGTGTGCCAAACTGCTTGCCATCGTCATTCAGCTGAATGTCAATCGTGATCAGGCTTTCTGCCATCGCTTTACTCCGGTTTCTTGTCTGCTCCGTAGATCTCGACCAGCGGTTCAAAATCGATATCGCCGTCGAGTGGGAAGATTGGTCGTGGTGCCTTGGTATGTCCCAGGCTCTGCAAGTTGGCACTTGTGGAACCGGGAGCATCTACGTTTAACAGCAGGCCGCACCAGTCGGCGAACATGTGTGGCTCGCAGTGAGGTGACTTGACGACAACGACATCAAACTGCTGTGGGTCGAGTCCATGCGAGTGGAAGAGTGATCGGTCAAACAGGCTGACGGGTCGACTGGTGACAACCCAACTGACATTGCCCGCCTGGATCACGGCCGAGTCACCTGCCCGCCAGTGCTGGCCGAACGTCTCGCTGCGAAAGTTCCCATCGGTGAGCATCTGCACGGTCCCCTGGACAGCCAGTGGCGTGAATCGGGCAGGATCTGCGTTGCCGCCGAGTGTGATGTCAACCGTTCCACCTGTGCCAGCCGACTGGGCAGCCTTAACGGCCGGCGGGTCGACGACAGGAGCCAGGATGGTCCCCTGGTAGCCAACCTTGAGAAGTGCGGCGGCGATCGCGTTGCTGTCGCCGGAGGCACCCGAGCTTGTCGCGTCAGCGGCATCGGTCATGATCACCGTGCCCTCGGCTGTGGCGGCCTGCTCAACAGCTTGATCAAGCGTCAGCAGCGGCACCTGCATTGTTTCATGGTGTTGCCAGAACAACTCTGCCAACTCCAGCGCCAGTCGGCTTGCCAGCTCCTCGTCTCCATCGGTGACGACGAGGCTATTGGTTCTCAGGTCCGGCACATCGGTAAAGGGGTTGCCAATCATCATGCCAGCGGCCAGCCCAAGCGGGGAGGATTCAATGTTCTGGCAGGCGCGGATGCACTCGCCAAACAGCCCTGACTCTGTAATTAACTCGTCGCCCCGCACCAGGGCAGGGATCTTGATACGAGCGGTGACCGGTTTGACTTCGTCCCGCAGGATTCGCAGCAACAGCCGAGCAGCACGTTCGCCGGTCGATCCCATGTCGATATGTGGGTAGGTGTGATAGAGCACGATCGCATCACTGTTCTGGATCATCCGATCGGTAAGGATGCCGTGCAAATCGAGCGAGACCACGAGCGGGACGTCAGGGCCGAGAATATGTCGAGCTTCCTTTAGCAGGTACCCTTCCGGGTCGAGCTCAAGCTCGGCTGACATCGCTCCGTGCAGGCAAAAGTAAGCTGCATCGACCTGCGAATTGTCACGTACCGACTGCAGTAACTCATCACACAGTTCCATCCAGTCGGCATGGCCTAGCGTGCCACCGGACGTGATTGCCTTGGCCCCCATGGTAGGAACCACCTGCATGTCCTCTTCCGCTTCGAATACCGAGAGCGCACCACCGATTTCGTCGTTGATGGACCGGCGATCGTCGAGCCATTGCTGGCCTCGGCCAATATTGAAGTCCTCGATCGTACTGGGGACTGGATTGAACGAAGAGACTTCCTGCATGCAGGAGAAGATTAGGATACGTGGCATCAGACACTCATGTATGGGCAGCAGGCCCAAGGGGGCTGACAGTTATCGGATAGCCTGGTATCGACAGGGAGTCAAAACAGAACAGGCGGCTGCTGACGAGGTGTACTACACTTCGGGCAGCGTGTATGGCTTTCGATATTCCTTGGTCAATAAGGCGTTGGCATCGTCGTTGTCAACGAAGGTCTCGGTCTTGGGATCAAAATCCAGACGACCGGCTGTACGGAAGGCGATTTCTCCCAGGTGGACGAGGGCACAGCTGTAGTGAGCCGTTTGGGGATTCGCCTTGGTGGTCGTGCGATTTCGGATGGCGGCCTGGAATTCGTGCATGTGCTCGGCATAACCTCGTTGACCACGAATCTCCTGGCCCTCGGTCGGCCCGGGCTCACCCTTGGGTCCCAGGAACGTACTGAAGGCCCCGCGGCGGGAGAAAATCATGTAGCCATCGGTGCCGTAAAACACATTGCCGTTATCGAAACCGTGCAGGCCATAGGCAGTGAAGGGATAGTTCTCGTAAATCAACAGGCGACCATCCTCGTATTCATAGGTCACGATCATGTTATCCGGATAATCGCTGGCGTGTCCGTGCAGCATCATGCGACTGCCACGAGATGTTATCTGACTCGGCACCGAATCGACACCCAGGCCCCAGCAGGCCATGTCGAGATCATGGATACCGTCGTCACCAATTTCGCCGTTGCCATAATCCTGGTACATCCGCCAGGTGCCGTGGAAGCGGTGGGGATTGAAAGCGTGTACAGGTGCCGGTCCGAGCCAGCGATCGTAATCGCAGGTGGATGGTGCGCTGCCGTTAGGCAGCGGTTTGGCGACAGTCCGAGTCTCTGCCGTCCAGGCACGGGCAACCTTGACATCTCCAATGATGCCATCCTTCAGCAGCTTCTCAGCCTTCCTTGTTACAGGGCTGTTTCGCATCTGGCTGCCCTGCTGGACAACACGACCGTATTTCTTGGCCGCCTTGATGATCGCATGACCCTCGTTGTAGACATGCGAAATCGGTTTCTCGATATAGCAGTCCTTGCCGGCTTGCATGGCCGCAATCGCGATCGGCGCGTGCCAATGGTGTGGTGTGGCAATCACCACGGCATCCACATTCTTGTCGTTGATGACGTCCTCGTAATTCGAGGTCCGGTTGGGTGGAGCGGGCTGGAAGCCGTTGGTGATGTACTTCGACATCCTGTCCACCTGAGACTCGTCAACATCACACAGCCAGGCAATCTCGACAGAGTCCTTACGGCCGACAAGGGTGCGGACATGCAGTGTCATGATGCCGCCGCAGCCGATGATGCCAATAGTCAGCTTGGCCTTCTTTTCTTGTGCGGAAGCGTGGACTCCGCCGAGAGTAGAGATGGCGGCTGAAGCCGCAACAATCTCGGAGGATTTCTTCAGGAAACGCCGGCGGGATGTCTGCTCACTCATGGCAACTCCAGTCAAGAGAGGATGCGGTGTATCGTATTTTATCGTCTTGGCAGCAGCGAGTGTTAGCAGGTCTCGGAGATAAAAAGGAACGGCAGGTGCGATGTCTCTGCGAACGGCTGGCGGTGTTGGCAGCGACAGAGCGAGCAGGCCCTGGACAGCCGCGGCTAACGAATGGAATCAAGGTACGCCAACAGGTCTGCCATGGCCTGCAGATCCAGTTGTTTTTCCAGGCCCTCGGGCATAAATGACAGCCCACTGCTGCGAATCGCATCAATCTGGTTCCGCTGGACGTCGACGGTGGTGCCATCGGGCCGACGAATCTGCAGGCTATTGGCATTCTCCTGTTGAATCATACCAGTCAACGAGCGGCCATCGTCGGTGATCAAGATATAGGTGAGATACATCGGTTTGACTTCCCGATTGGGATCCAGCACGTTGAGCATGACGGCCGCCAATCCGCGATTGCGAACCGCTTTGAGATCGGCTCCTACATCCTGACCAACACCTTCGAGCTTGTGACAGGCGGAGCAGACTTTTTTGAAGACCAGTTTGCCTGTCGTGGGATCGCCCTCGGCCGACAGGGCAGGTTGGTATTGCTGAATGACCTCCTGCCGTCGAGCCAGGCTGGCGTCGCCGAACAGCTGCATGACCCGCTTGGCGAGCGCTGCGTCTGGATGTTGTTTCAGCAGTTCCACCCGCAAGGGGTCCAGGTCTCCCCGCTTGATACGATTCTGCTGGATGGCATCCAGCAGAAGGTGAACCCAACTGGGGCGGGACATCAACGTTTCAGCTGCCGTGGCCCGCAACGATGGACTCATGCCTTGCCAGTTGTCGAGAATCAATGAAGCAGCAGCAGGCTGGTTGTAGTCGCCGAGCGTTTCCAGTGCGGCGGCCTGAACGCTTCCTGGCTGTCGAAAATCAAGTAACCTGGCGATCAGCGGTTTAATCTCGTCCAGGCTGGCTAACTGGAGGCTCCGAATCGCTTCGGATCTCTTTTCGGCCGGCTGCTTGTCATCGCTGGCGACCGCTGTTGCTTCCGCCAGTAACTGCATCAGGATTCCTGCTGCCTTGCCACCGGCAGCTGCCAGGATGCGGTCGCGTGCTTCTCCCTGCTGGCTGACCAGTAGCGCTTCTACCAATTGTTTGCTCAGTGAGGCGTCGTCTTCTCCCAGCTCGCCAAGCGTGGTTATGACCCGGGCGATTTCATTGGACCGGTTGGCCTTGCCGATCTGGCCGGCGAGGTTCACCAGCAGCTGGCTGCCGTGGCCAGTTGCCCGGTAAACAGGGTCACGTGCCAGCAGGCCAAGCATGTCTCCAGCTCCCCTGTCGAGTGAAGACTGGATCGCTAATGCCATCCAGCTGTCGGCACTGTCGTGCAGGGCGATGTCGGCGAGTGCACGGTTGCGAGCCCGGCCTTCGGCGGCGCCGAGGGAGAAGGCAAGTTGGTACCGGACTCGGATGTCCGAATCATCCGTCATGTTGCAGATGGCGGCGACCAGGCCAGGTGAGGTTGCCAGCTGGGACTCAGTTAACTTGAGGGCATGGTTTCGGACCAACGGAGCGTGGTCGGCAAGTGCTTGGAGCAGGATGCGTTCGCTCAGTGTCCCGAGGCCATCCAGACTGTAGAGGGCTGCCATTCGGCCCTCGGCCAGGTCGCTTGTGAGGGCTACCTTTTCGAGTTCCGCTGTGACGGTGGCGTCCTGTCGCTGGTAGAGCAGGCGAGAGGCGGTGTCACGGTGCCAACCGTTGCTGCTCTCGAGCAGCGAGACCAGTTCCTGGCTGCTGGCAGCTCCGAGGCGGGGTGGCGGTGGTTGTTTGAATCCCCGTGGGGCGATGCGATAAATCCGTCCGCGGTCATTGCCACTGACCGGGTCGAGGTACTTGAGGAACTCGGGCGGCAGGAAGGCGGCTCCCTCGATCAGTTCGCGGCAGATGTCGAGGATATAGAGTGTTCCGTCCGGAGCATTGGCCATTTGAACCGGCCGGAACCAGATGTCGCGAGAGGCCAGGAATTCACGATCCTCGTCTGCTCGCCGGGCTACCAGGCCAAGGCCGTCAGTTTCCAGCGTGGCGCGATAGACCAGGTTATTGGCCACGTCGCCGACCAACAGGTTGCCATGATACTTCTGCGGCCAGGCATCGCCGCGGTAGACAGTGATCCCAGTGGCACCGGTAAAGAAGCCAAAAGGTTTACCACCCTCATCGGAGCCACGAAACTGGCCTGTGCGGCGCAGCTCAGTTCGCAAGGCCCGCCACGGTTCTGGTGGGCTGATCCGAAAGAGCCGAGTGAACTTGCCATCCGGCGCGATATCTCTTGCCACTGCGGGAGCCTGTAAGTAGGGATTGCGAGCCACGTAACGATCGTCGTACATCAAGGTCTGAGCGGGCACACTGTTGCTACAGACAAACTTGCGGCCCCAGTTGTCCATACTCATGCCGTGCTGACCGCCACCACTGGTCAACTCAAAACCGGCCGGATTGCGGGGGTCCAGGATCACGCCCCGATTGCGAGACGAGACAGCCTGGCTGGCTTGTTCCTCACGGACCTGCAAATCACCGCCCGAGAGACTGGTCGAGAAATGAAATCGATTGTCGAAACCCCAGCGGATTGAATTCAGGTGAGCTTCACCCGCCTTGTCTTTGCCGAATCCAGTTATCACAACTCGGCGCGTATCTGCCTTGCCATCGCCGTCGGTGTCTTTCAGGTACAGCAGGTCGGGGGCTGCGCCAACGAACAGACCACCATCCCAGCACGCGATCGCTGTGGGATAGTCCAGCTTGTCGGCGAACACGGTTCGCTCATCGTAGCGGCCGTCACCGTCCGTATCGGAAAGCAGATGGATGCTTCCGGACTCCTCGAAGTCCTCGACTGCATAGCCATTGTATTCCGGCAACTGGGCCACGTAGATCCGGCCGTTCTCATCAAAGTCGATGGCGGCAGGGTCGTGGATGAGCGGTTCGCTGGCAACCAGCTCGATCTGGAAATCACCGTTCAATTCGATCAATTTACGCGATTCTTCCGGCCCGCGGGCTGGCACCCGTTTGAGGTTCGCTGCTTGCTCATCGATCGAGGGTACTTCGGTAACGGCATCGGGGTCCTGGGCGACCGACCCTGTCCAGCTGATGGCAACCAGAACGACAATAGAGGCGACGATCGAAGAGAGAAGGAATCGCATGAGATGTACGGACCAAGCGGGGTTGATTAAGGGGACTGGGGTTGTTCATGGTACCAATCGCCACGTCTGGAGTCACCGATCCAGGCTGTATCCGCGGGCCAAATGCTAACGGGCAGTTGTGGGTAGGCAGATTGGTGTTGTCGTGGTTTTCGACGGTGCTTACGATATGTCGAATTCGTGAAAGTCAGGATGGCCGCGGAAGAGGATACGATGGTGACTATCAAACCTGCTCTTGAACAATGGAAAACCACGGCACAGGCGGGGGAACTGGATTTCCACATCAACCGCAAGATGCAGCCGAATGAGACTCTTGAAGAACTGAACCAGAGTCTCTTTGAAGGTTTTGGGTTTACGGCAGATCAGCTGGCGGGCAACACGGTGGTCGATGTCGGGGCGGGCTCTCACTTGAGGACGAAGTTCTTCAAGAACGCTCGAATTGTTGCCGTGGAGCCACTGGCAGATTCCTACATGAATGGCATCGACTGGTGTGAACTGGCTGATGCTGACGTTGTCCATGCCGTGGCCGCAGAAGCGAAGATCGAGGATCTGGTTGGCGAGGCAGAACTCGTGACTTGTATAAACGTCCTGGACCATACATATGATCCGGGGGCAATCCTCGACAACATTCATGCCTACTTGTCCACGAGCGGACGATTCCTGCTCTCCGTCGACCTGCATGGTGAGACCTCTGATGGTATGCATCCGGTCGAGTTGACCTTGCCCAATCTGGTCGAGCTGGCTGAAGCCCATGGCTTCGTTGTTGAGCGTGGATACATGTACTTGCCGTACCAGCGAAGCTATGGTCATGGTGATGCAGTCACACTCATCTTGCGACGGCGAGACGTCGACGAGCCGACCGGGCAACCTGTTCGATTTGAACGGTTACGGTCGCCACTGCAGCTGATCTGGGAGGCTGTCCGGCAACGGAGTCACAGCATTTGCCGGCGGGTCAAGCGTGTTTTCACGGGCGAATCACGTACGGTCAAACGATTCCTGCGCAAGGCCGCCTGACAGTGACTCGCCATCAAGCGAGGAGCAGCAGTACTTCTTCCATCTGCTCGATGGCCAGTTCCTCGCCGTGAGCATGGCTGCCGTAGTGATTCCCCTGGGCAGATGGGAAATGACCGGCGTCAGGCGATCGGCTACAATATCGGCGTGAATGATGTCCCTGTTCCTGACCATCTCGCCGGAGATGCCTTGATGACCACTCCCGATTCGCTCAAGCAGACGACCCGACGACACTTCTTACACTGCTCCGCAGCTGCCGCTGCACTCGGTTTCTCGGCTCCGGCGGTACTCCGCGGACGGAACCTGAATGAGAAGCTCGATATTGCGGTGATCGGATCTGGTGGACGAGGTGCCGGTAATCTCCGCAGCGTCGAATCCGAGAACATCGTGGCAGTCTGTGATGTCAACGAGAAGAACGCGAATTACGGCGCTCAGCGTCACCCCCGCGCTCAAAAGTTCACCGACTTCCGACAGCTCTATGACAAGCTAAAGAACTTTGACGCGGTTGTTGTCAGCACCTGTGAACACACGCATGCCTTTGCCACGCTGCCGGCACTGCAGCTAAAGAAGCATGTCTACTGCGAGAAACCACTGACTCACAATATCTGGGAAGCCCGTGTGATTCGCGAAGCGGCCAACAAGGCTGGTGTGGCAACGCAAATGGGAACGCAGATCCATGCCAACGACAATTATCGCCGGGTTGTTGAGCTGATTCAGACCGGGGCCATCGGTGACGTGAGCCATGCGGATGTCTGGGTTGGACGAGCCTGGGGTCGGCAGTCCACTGCGGACTCAAAATCCAATCGTGACATAGTTTCTGCACGAGAGAAGCCGGCCAAGGCGGACCCCATTCCGACGGGGCTTGATTGGGATCTCTGGCTCGGACCCGCGCCCAAGCGGGCATTCAATAACGTCTACTTTCCCGGACCCAAGTGGTACCGCTGGTGGGATTTCGGCAATGGAACCATGTCAGATCTCGGCAGCCACTGGATTGACCTGCCATTTTGGGCACTCAAGCTGGAACGACCGCTGACGGTGGAAGCGGCTGGGCCAGAGATTCATCCGGAGATTGCCCCGGCATCAATGATGGCCAGCTACGAGTATGGTCCGCGCGGTGATATGCCAGCGCTCAGGCTGAACTGGTACCAGGGTAGCTACAAGCCGAAGATCTGGCAGGACAAGGGAATTCCCCAGTGGGGGAGCGGAGTCCTGTTTACCGGTTCCCGGGGCATGCTGTTAGCTGATTACGGCAACCTTACGTTGCTGCCGGAAAAAACCTTCGAGGGATTTGAACGACCCAAGCCGTTCATTCCGAAATCGCTGGGACATCATGCCGAGTGGATTCACGCTTGCAAGACCGGTGCACCCACAACGTGTAACTTTGAATATGCCGGCTGGCTGACAGAAGCCAATCACCTTGGAAACGTTGCCTTCCGCGCCGGGCAGAAGCTGATCTGGGATGCCGACAAGCTGGCAGCAACCAATTGTCCGGACGCCGAGCCACTGATCCATCGCAGCTACCGGGCTGGCTGGTCGCTGAGCTAGTCGACGACCGGCGCTATCACGTGCGAGGCATGTCGCCGGTTGTGCAAGATCGTGTTGGTGGCCTTCAAGGTCTCTTCGTCGGCGGGGAAGTCGATCGTCAAAGGCGCCGCAGTATTCGGATTCGGTTCATAAAATGGTGCCCCCGTGCTGGCGACGGTCACGCGGATCCGATGACCGGCAGCAAAGACCTGGCTCATCCAGCCGACGTGAAAGCGGATGTTGTAGACGCGGCCAGGCTTCATAAAGACTTCCTTGTGAAACCCCTCGCGGTAACGTCCTCGGCGGATGTAATCTGCAATCAGGATGGATCGGCCATCCGGATAGACATCGCTGATGCGAACAATGAAGTCACTGTCCGGGGCCGTGGAGGTGACGAACAGGTTGGCTCGCACATGCCCCGTCCATTCCAGTGGCGATGCCAGCACGTCTGTCGTGAAAGTCAGAACATTATCTTGCTGCTCGAAGCCCCTCGCATCACGGGCACCCGGGAATCCGCGACCGGGAATCTCTGCAGGTGACAGCGGGTCCGCGACATAACTTGTGCCGCCTTCGCTTGTGGATGGCCTGCTGGTCGACAATTGTGCCGCTGGTGAGAGGTAGTAGTGTGTGTCCGTGGCAGCAACCGGCCAATCGTTCACCGACTGCCAGGCGTTGCCCGGGCTGCCTTCCTCTCCGACGGCCCCCATCTTGTAATACTGTACGGTCGCCTGACTGTCAGCTCCGTTGTCGACATCCTTCAGGTAGTGATCGAACCACTGCAGCATGTGCGTCATCATGTCAAAGTCGGCGTTGCTGGGGTATTCAAGCTCTCCGACGCGATTGCCCTTGTTAAAGCGACCATGCAGCCAGGGGCCGACCAGCAGCTTTTGCGTGCCGCGTGAGTTGGGACCGCCAGAGTGCTGGCGGCCAATGTAGCTTTCCACCGATCCCTGGCACATGAAGTCATACCAGCTGCCGATTGTCATGCAGGGGACGTTCATCTTGTTGAAGTGACGACTACAATCCTCGTCCTTCCAGTAGCGATCATAAGTGGGATGCTGAAACCATTCCTCCAGCATCAGCTGGTTGTCCGCTGGATCTCGACAGACAGCAGCCATGCCCTTGAACCGTTCCGGCCGGGTTGTGCCGCCGATCCGGTATCCTTCCTGGTAGAGACTCAGGCCGGTGTCGATCATGTACTGGCAGACCAGGTGAGGTGGCTGGGTGACCGCCAGGAAATTCTGGGCATAACCGGCCTGGGAACTGCCAAAGGTGCCAACCTTGCCGCTGCACCAGCTCTGCTTCGCCAGCCATTCTACCGTGTCGTAACCATCGCGCTGGCGTCCCCAGCCAAGAGCCCGGTAGCCAACATAGCGGCCCTCGGATAATTGTGTGCCACGAAAGTTCTGCAGGGCGACGACGTAGCCATGCGCGGCAAGCTTCGCGAATTCCTCTCGCGTGCGCTGGGCACGTGCGCTGGCATAACGCTGTTCAAGCAGGGCTGGCCAGGGTCCATCGCCCTCTGGAATGTACAGGTAGACCGATAGCCGGACACCGTCGCGCATCGGAACCATCAGATGCTGTTCGGTCACGTTACCCGGCAGAGGATCGTCTTGCTGGGCCGTGAGTCTGCCGAGGCTGCCATGCAGGATGAGAAGTGAGGTCGTCCATAAGAGCAGCGGGGAGTGCATGATAGTGTTCTCGGAGAAGAAGGTTGGGTGTTGGTTTCCATGATAGCGGACAAGCTCGACAAAGATTGGTCTGGCTAAAGATTGTCCTTGCTGCATATGTCAGGGAGAATATAAGCTGTCCTGGCAGAGTATTGGCTCTGCCTCCCACTGGCAATTAACCTCGCCCTGCTACCGAGTAGACTATGACTGCTGACAGAAATGAGCAGGCAGCGTTCTTCGCGCGGCGCACATTCCTTCGGGCGGGTGGAATCAGTGCGCTGGGGATCGGCCTGCCCGCTGGATTGCCCTCCCAGCCGTTGCAGGCAGAAGAAGGGCTGGGAAAAGCAAAAGCCTGTATCCTGCTCTACATGATCGGCGGGCCACCGCAACATGACACCTTCGATATGAAGATGGATACGGCTGACAACATCCGTGGAGAATTCCAGCCGATCTCCACCGCTGTGCCTGGTTTCCAGGTGTGTGAGCACCTTCCCAGGCTCGCAGGCCTGGCCGATACCTACTCGATTATTCGCTCGGTCCATCACGACCAGACATTCCATGCGGCTGGCGTGCACTACAACCTGACCGGCTGGCAGCATGCGCCACGCGCCGGCCAGCCGTTTCTCAGTCGGCGCGATTCGCCCTCTATCGGTGCCGTGCTTCAGCAACTTGAGAATCGAGGGAAGGAGTTGCCGGCTGCAGTTCAATTGCCGGTCTACATCACCCAGGATGGACCGGGTACAGAGTGGGCAGGGCAACATGCCGGCTACCTGGGGCCTCGCTATGACCCACTAATCATGGATTTCAAGGGCGAGTTGCCAGGTCTGCTTCCCAAGGACTTTCTGCCCGGATTGCAGAATGTCGGAGAGCGATTCCAGCGGCGTGGGACACTGCTCAAACGCCTGGACCGAAACCGGCCAGTCTCAGAGAGTGTCAGGCAACAGGCCAGCAGCCAGCGGGAGGCGATCGGGGTGCTGCAGTCCTCGCCGAAGTGGCAGGCATTTTGTATTGATGATGAGCCAGTGAAAACTCGCCAGCAGTTTGGTGAGACGCATTTCGGACGCAGTTGCCTGGTGGCTCGCAGGCTTGTTGAGGCAGGCGTGCGACTGGTGACCGTGGCCTGGCCGATTCGGCCTGAATTGAGCCACTTTGATACGCACGCGGGCAACTTTCCCACCATGAAGAAGAACCTGCCGGTGATGGACCAGGCGATCGCTGCCCTGCTTGGCGATTTGAAGGATCGCGGCATGCTGGAGGATACGCTGGTGGTCTGTACCGGGGAATTTGGTCGAACACCAGTCATCAACCCCAATGGTGGTAGAGACCACTGGGGATCGGTTTACAGCACGATGCTTGCCGGGGGTGGAATAACCAGCGGCCAGATCTACGGCAGTAGCGACAAGCAAGGGGCGGAGCCGAAAGATAATCCAGTTCATGTGAGTGATTTTGTGGCCACGATCTACCATGCACTTGGGTACGATCGAAACACGCGGGTCATCGACTACCAGGGTCGCCCACACTTTATCGTCAAGGGTCGGCCCGTCTTGCCGTTGTTCGCCTAGAGCGGGGCTGGGCCCGACCGGCTGCCACAAAAAAACCCCCGCGTGACGATGTCACACGAGGGTTACTGGACTGTTGCCGTTCGTTCTACCTGCCGCGAGTCCGGACCTCGATCTGACGGGGCTGGGCTCGTTCACTCTTGGGAATCAGCAGTGTCAGAACTCCATCGACGTACTCCGCGAGGATGCTCTCCTCGTTGACGTCCTCGGGAAGATTCAGTACCCGTTGAAATTCGCCGCAGCGCCGTTCCATGCGGTGGTACTTTGTGCCTTCCTCGTCTGCCACAATCTCACGCTGTCCGGACAACGTCAGCCGGCCCTCGTGAACTTCAATCGAGACGTCCTCGGCAGCAATGCCGGGCAGATCAAAGCTGACTTTGAAATGCTCGTCGGTCTCCAGCACGTTCATGTTGGGGATAAAGTGGGTCTGCCGCTCCTCGCCCAAGATCTTTCCCACGATTCCCTGCATGCCATCCAGTTCGGTGAACAATCGACTGTGCCACGGTATTACAGTACGCATGATCAGATCCTCCTAGTGCTCCTGGTTGACGTAAATGCCTGCTGTGCCTCACAACAGCAGCCTGCTGAACGTGCGGTTGCCATTGTGGCAGCCGCCTGTTCAGCCCACCTAAGAGAATATGCAATCGGCGTGCCAAATCGTGAAAACGCCCTGTGACAGGGTTTTGATAGCTGTTTCGCTGTCAACAGCTGGTCGCCTATCCGTCGGTTGGCAGTTGCTGAGGGTACGATTGTGCGATGGCGTGAGTAGCCACGGCGGAAGGCGGCATCGATATGTTTACCTGATTGCCAGTCTCTACTTGTCCGGTGAGGATCGTGGTCTGCCACTCCAGGCTGGTCGGGTATTGGCTTTCAGGTTGGCATGATACCGTTCGGCCACGGTTATCATGTGCCTGACCAATTCAGGTTTTGTATTGACCAGGTTATTCGTTTCGGAAATATCCTCTCGCAGGTTATAGAGTTCCAGCTTGAGTTTGAAATGCAGTTTCCAGTCTCCCAGGCGAATTGCTTCCAGCCTGCTATTCCGAAAATAGTAGAACCCCGTTTTTTCGTGGGGTGACTCGGAAGTCGGGTCCTTCAATAACCCACCCACGTCTCGTCCATCGATGGGGCGGGAGGCGTCCAGTGTTGCTCCGGCGATTTTGGCAAAGGTCGGCAGCAGGTCAATAGTGGAGGCAACCTGGCTACAGATCTGCCCAGGCTTGATTCCGGCCGGCCAACGCATCACGCAGGGTACGCGCATGCCCCCCTCGTAGGTCGTCGACTTTCCGGCTCGTAGCGGCAGGGCACTTCCCCCATGGTGTTTCTTGTTGAGCCAGGGGCCATTGTCGCTGGTGTAAACGATAAACGTATTCTCGCTAAGCTGCAGCTGGTCGAGCGTCTGCATGATCTGGCCGACGGACCAGTCAATGTGCTCGATCGTAAGACGGTAGGCCTGGTGAGGATCCGGGTCGTAACGGGCGTCCGAGACGAACAGTGGCACATGCGGCATTGTCTGGGCCAGGTACAGGAAAAACGGTTTGTCCTTGTTGGCTCGAATGAAGGTGAGTGCTTCGCTCGTGTAGCGATCAGTAATAGTGACCTGGTTGACGGGGGATTCAATAATCTCCTTGTCCCGGTAAAGCTCGTTGTTATAGATGTCCCATTTTTTCAGCGACCAGATCTTGTCCAGGTCCAAGGGGTTATTGCCCCAGCCTTTCATCCGCGCCATGTCATTGCTGTATGGGATTCCGAAGTAGGAGTCAAAACCCTGGGCAGTAGGAAGCGTCTCTGGTGAGTCCCCCACGTGCCATTTTCCCACCATCGCCGTCGCATAGCCACGGCTCTTGAGCATGTCAGCAATCGTCACTTCGTTGGGGTGGAGCATCCCGCGGGTCGAGTCCAGTGAGCCCTCGGCGTGGGGTCCCAGCACACCCCTCATACTGATCCTTGGCTGGTAGCAACCGGTTAACAGCGAGGCGCGAGAGGCCGAGCAGACGCAGTATGCCGAGTAGAAGTCTGTAAAGCGGATTCCCTCCTCCGCCAGCCGGTCCACGTTGGGTGTCTTGATGTTTGGCGAGCCAAAACAACCCAGGTCCTGGTAACCCTGGTCGTCACAATAGACGATGACGAAATTTGGTTTGTCAGGAACGGCACCGCTACACGGGAAGGGGAAACAGCAGCTGATGCTGAGCACCAGGGCGATCTGTATAATCCGGTCGGTCATGATCAAAGCAAGGCGGGAGTGCCTCTTCTCCGCAGGGAAGTAGAACTGGAGGTCTTGCGATTTTAACGGCTGCTTTCTCGAGGCGGGTTCCAAGCGGCAGCTTTTTTTCGAGAAGCCGGCTGATACACTGCCGGTTAAGTGAACGGCAGCCCTCTTGGCGACGGGATGGAGTGTATGAGAGAGATACGTATTGCGGCGGCCCAGTTTGAGAATCAGGACAACGATAAGTTGTTCAATCTTGGCCGGATCGCTGAATTGGCAGCTCGGGCGGCCGCAGAGGGCGCGGAGATCGTCAGCTTTCACGAGGGTTGTATACCCGGCTACAGCTGGATTCAGCCGCTTGATAAGGACCAGCTGCTGGAAGTTGCCGAGCCGGTGCCCGCTGGACCGTCGGTCCAGCAGCTTATCGAAATTGCCAGGCAGCACCAGTTGGTTGTGATGGCGGGCCTGCTGGAACGTGACGATGACGATAACGTCTACAACTGTTACGTGACTGTGGGACCAGATGGCTTTATCACGCGATTCCGTAAGATCCATCCCTTTGTGAGTCCGCATCTGTCGCCCGGTAATGAGTACAACGTGATCGACTTGCTCGGCTGCAAGATCGGTTTTCTCATTTGCTATGACAACAACCTCGTCGAAAATGTACGGATCACGGCGATGATGGGTGCCGAGATCATCATCATGCCCCATGTCACCTGTTGTCTGCCGTCGGTGATGCCGGGCCGGGGCGTGGTCGATCGTTCGCTGTGGGATAACCGGGCAGTCGATCCGGCCAGCCTGCGAGAGGAATTCGATGGCCCCAAGGGGCGCGACTGGCTAATGCGGTGGCTGCCGGCGCGTGCTTATGAGAATGGCGTTTATGCTGTCTTCAGCAATCCGATCGGCTGGGATTACGATACCGTCAAACCGGGCCTTGCCATGATCCTGGATCCGTTCGGAGAGATCATCGCCGAGAGCAGGGCACTGGACGACGACGTTGTCGTCGGGACACTGACACCCGACAAGATGGACCAGTCGTCGGGACAGCGATATTTGCAAGCCCGGCGGCCGGAACTGTATGGCAAGCTGGTGGAACCGCAGGACTCTGTGACTCGTCCCGGCTGGCGAATGGAACACGAGGCCGACTCGGACGATGCCTGCTAGCAGAAACTAATCTGGCCGGGCATCCGTCAGACAGAACCTGGTATCGGTTTTTCGCTGGCCAACTTCATCAGCTCGTCCGGAACACCTCGCACCAGTCGCAGTTCGCCGACGTCGAAAACGGTGTTCATGATCGTGGCGATCAGGTGTTTGGGCGTAAAGTTGTTCGTGATCGGCTGGCCACCCTGGCGATCCGACTGTCCCAGCACAAGGCCTGGCGTGCTGCCGGCACCATAAAGCAATAGCGGTGATAGCCGGGCCCAATGATCGCGACCGCCGTTTTTGTTAACTCGTGGCGTGCGTCCCATTTCACCACAGGTGATCAAGAGAATCTTGTCGCGCAAACCTCGCTCTTCCAGATCGCGGATGAAAGCGGCCACGGCGTGATCGAAGGACGGCCCGATGGCCGCCATGCCATCGACCATATTGAGGTTATTGGAGTCAGCATGCATGTCCCAGACGCCGGCATAGCCAGCGTGAATCGTCACGAATCCACAACCAGCCTCACACAAACGGCGCGAGAGCAGCAAGAGTTTGCCGAGCGACGATGCGTTGGCAGTGTAGTAGCCACTTCGTCCACGCGAGACCCGGTTCCACTTGTCAGCAGAACCTGCGTACCGCTGGGTGTCATACAGCTCCAGCGTGCGGGGATCTTCCTCCGACAGGTCGAGTGCCCGGGCGACGCCTCCGCCCAGTAACACGTCGTAGGCCTGTTGCCGCAATTCGTCGATCGCTGCTACCTGTCCGTCTGCATCGATCTGGCGTTTGATGCGATCCAGCTTGGCCAGCAGCTGTTTGCGATCGCCAAAAAAACGGTCTCGCGGCAAGCTCAGTTGCATGTCCTTTTGTAGCTGCCCGTCCTTGCCGGGAATGAAGGGTGCATAAGGTGAACCGTAGCTACCCGTGGACGCGAGGTTCCCGCGAGCCTGCGGACCTGGCACATCGTCGCTGACAGTCGCTGGATAAATGACCATGTTGGTCGGCATGCCCGTGCGTGCTCTGGTTGAGCCGACAACCCGGGAATAATGGACACCGATGTTCGTATTGAGCGAATCGGGTCCCACAATTGGCTGAATGTTGTGGCCGCCGTTGTTGGTCTGGAATGAGCGGACCACGCTGAATTTGTCAGCCAGCTGAGAGAGCTGGGTGAGTGTATCGCCAAAGACAACGCCAGGTATCGACGTCTGGGTGGTTCCAGTGACCGTGCGGTTGCCCTCTGGTGCGTCGGGCTTGGGGTCAAATGTCTCCAGCTGGCTCGGTCCACCCTGCTGAAACAGGAAAATCACCGACTTGCCAGATACATGAGCGGGTGAAATGCCGGCAGCCTTGACCAACGAGGAGAGCGTCAGGCCACCCAGGCCAAGTCCGCCGATCGTCATCAATTGACGGCGGTTGAGCGGTTGATGTCCGTCGTAGATTCTTAGCATGGTGCGGCCGTTTCAACTGTCTCCATCGATTCACTGTTACTATTATCAGGTATCGACTGAATGAAGTGAACAGAGTTTCAATAACTTGCCAAATGACGTGCCGGCAACTTGGGCGGGATGTGGTGTCGTGATGATGAAACAGAGGATCTGCTCAGCCTTGTTTTTTCGACAGCAGACGCTGATCGTTGTTGTTTTCCTGTTGCTGGTGTGCGGACTCCTACCCGCCGGTGCTGCTGCGAGATCCCCCAGATTCGAGCTGGATTATTCACGCCAGGGACCTCACGGTCGACCTAACCGAATCGAGGCGAAAGTGCGCCGTGGGAAAGTTGTGTTTACCATTTCCAGCCAGTTTGGAATCGGCAGTGCCTCGATTCAGCTCGTGCGCGGGCGATGGCCTGAAGAAATTCGATTCCATCTGTATCTCGGCGGACTGGAAGGTTTCGACGTCTCAGCAGGTTCGGTCCGACTTGCACGAACCGACCTCGGTGTCACGATCCGAGACAGTCGTGGTCGAGTTGTGGAAGGGAAGTATATCCAGCAACTGGACGATGACGTGAAGGCCGGAGCCTATTACGAGGTGGTTGTACCACCCTCCGTCGAGCTGGCGCCGGCCGGCGTCCTTAAGATCCAGTGGGTTGACTTCTATCGCGGCTGAACAGCGCGCAATGTTGTCCGCTTCGTCGTAAATTCAGGCGGGCTGTTAGAAGATTTCCAGCGGGGCTGCATTGAGTGCATACACCGCCTCGGCATACTTCACTCCACAGGTGATGCCGCGGTAACGCGCCAGGGCCTCCTTTGTTCTCTGTGCTCCATCCTGACCAGTCGGATCGTAAGGTTCGCCTCGGACCAGGGCCATCAGCTGGCCCAGCCAGTCCATGGCGCGTGGCCATTCGTCGCTGACGTCGACAAACGTATTTGGTTGGAAACCAATTGTATGACGTGGGCCGTTGTCGAACATGTAAATCGCTGAGGGTCGCTTGAAGGGCTGCAGGGGGTTTTCGAGCAAGCGGTCTCCATGACGCAGTGCTACCTTGCTGAGAGCTGAAGCGACTTCATGATCGGCGTGCGTGTCATCAGGCCAGAGCATGAAGGCGATGTCGGGGCCGACTTCTGCTACAACTTCTGCCACGGCACGCTTGGCGTCCTGGTTGACGTCAAACCGCATCGAGGCAAAATCCAGGAATCGAATTTCCGCTCCGAAACGAGCACAGATTTCACGCGTTCCCGCGAGCATTTCATCGGCTCGGCCGCGGACCGGTTTCCAATTGGTGTAGTCGCCAATGATAGAAAGGATCACGACCCGGTGGTTCTTGCGAACGGCTTTAAGTAGGATCCCGGGGATGCCAAATGGGCAATCATCGTAGTGGGCGCCAATTGCCAGGATAGTCTTGGGCATAAAAATGGCCTCGTCGAAGGGCTACAAGTGATCAATTGTAAATGCCCATGTAGGGCCCTGCTGTTATAGAATTCTAGCGATGCGAGTCGCCCGGTGGGTGAGTAAGCTCGAAAGCCAAAGGAGATTTCAATGGACCTGAGCGGAAAGACCGCACTTGTCAGTGGAGCGGGCCGCGGAATCGGTAAGGGTATCGCCCTGGCACTTGCTGCTGCCGGAGCCGATGTCGTCGTGAACGATCGACCGGGAACCGAAGACCTGGCCGGAACGGTTGCCGAAATAGAGCAGCTGGGACGACAATGCCTGGCGCTGGAGGCGGATGTTTTTGCAAGGGCTGGCTGTGAACAGCTGGTTGCAGAAGCGATCGATTTTCAGGGCAGACTGGATATCCTGGCGAGTAATCCCGCCTTCAGTAGACGCGAGACATTTCTTGACTATCCGGCAGAGCTATTTGAAAAGACGCTGGAAGGAACGCTGCTGAGTGGTTTCCACCTCAGCCAGCTAGTGGCCAGGCATATGGTTGAGCGAGGAGAAGGAGGCAAGATCGTCTTCATCTCCAGCGTGCAGGCCGAAATGCCGATCGGCCGTTGCGTGGCTTATGGAGCTGCCAAGGCTGGGCTGAATCACATGATGCGCACGATTGCAGTCGAGTTGTCCCCGCATCGGATTAATGTCAATGCGATTGAACCTGGCTGGATTGACACGCCAGGTGAGCATGAGACATTCGGCAGCGAACGAATTGAGCACGAAGCTGCCGGACTGCCCTGGCAGCGGCTGGGAACGCCAGCCGACATTGGCCATGCCGCCGCCTTCCTCTGTTCGGACGAAGCAGACTACATTACCGGCACCATCTTGCCGGTGGATGGCCTGTTCCGATACAAGGACTGTCGGATAGTCGACTGATCAACGACTCTCGCGAGGCGTGTCGCCTTCTCGCTCGGTTGGTTTTCTCACTGCACCTCCCGCTCGCGATTAGGTTCTTACGGGGGTATTGATCGTGTCCTGCAGCGAGGACTGGCTATTGGAAATTTTTCATGCCGACTGCCGGCACGTTACAATGGACGAGCGAGACGAACTGACTTCCTGAACCCGCTCCGGTCACATGCAACCGAACCACTTGTTTTCCGAACACCAGGGGCAGATCGCCATGATCCAACGGCGTCGCTGGCTCCAGCTTGCCAGCCTCGGTGGATTGGGGATCGGTATTCCCTCGGCCTGGGCGCGGGCAGCCACAACGGATGGCCGCGTCCCTCCGCTGTTTGGGAATGCCCGTAGCTGTATCCTGATCTTTCAATTTGGCGGACCTGGACAACAGGACTTGTGGGACCTGAAGCCCGACGCACCGGCCGAGGTTCGAGGTGAATTCCAGCCGATTGAGACCAACGTCAACGGTATTCGAATAAGTGAAAAGCTGCCGCTGCTGGCCCAACAGGCTAACAGGTTCACAATCGTGCGCAGTGTGACCCACACGGATTTTGAACACGGGTCAGCGTCCTACACCGCGCTCACCGGCCAGCCGCATCCCAAGCCAGGGACCAACACGCCTGCCAGCAAGGATGACTTTCCCACCTTTGGCGCTGTGATAGCCCGTGCACATCCGACAGACCGACCGGTACCAAGTGCCGCGATCCTCGGTCCTGTCATGCACCAGGGCAACCGACCACCGATGGCCGGTCAAAACGCTGGATTCCTTGGCGAGGCGTTTGATCCCTATCGAATTGATGGCGATCCCAATGCGGCGGATTTCGAAGTAAGCGGTCTTCAGTTGCCGGCCGAATTGGCAGGGATTCGACTGTCGGACCGATTTGACTTATTGCGTCAGTTGGACAGTCAGCGTCGCTCGCTCTCAACCGTGGAATCCGTTGACGGAATGAGCAAGCTCAAGCAGCGAGCCTATGGGCTGCTGGGATCGGCAACCAGCCAGCGTGCATTTGACTTGGGGCGTGAGAAGCCGGAATTGCGTGACCACTACGGGCGGCACAAGTTTGGCCAGTCATTGTTACTGGCTCGACGGCTGGCCGAGGCTGGCGTGCCGATCATAACAGTCAACTGGTCGAAGCTGAACGCGGACCAGTGGGACACGCACAAGAACAACTATGCCACACTCAAGACCAAGCTTTTGCCTCCCTATGACCAGGGCCTGGCAGCACTGCTCGCCGACCTCGATGATCGCGGCCTGCTCGACAGCACGCTCGTAATCAGCCTCGGTGAATTTGGTCGCACACCACGAATTAACAAGGATGCGGGTCGAGATCACTGGCCCGATTGCTATTCGCTGCTGATGGCTGGCGGCGGTATTCCCCGTGGACATGTGCTAGGTGCATCGGATCGTCATGCAGCCTACACCGCTCAGGATCCAGTGGGCCCCTGGGATGTTGCGGCAACGATGTTTCACCTGCTGGGAGTGACTCCCGATGGTCATATCCATGACCGTACCGAACGACCGTACGTGATATCGCCGGGCCGCGTGATCGAGGACCTGGTGAGGGGTTAGAGTCTGAAATCGTCGTCGTTTATTGGCAAACTCAGCCACTTGCCACGACACGCTCACGGTCTTCGCCAGTGAGCGGCAGATCTTTCCAGGCACCGTTGGCATAGTGCGATGCGTGGCAGGCCAGGATAGCTTCGAGCGTGTGCAGTGACTCCTCAGCGGGGTCGGGAAAGCTGGCCTCTTCGGCTAGCCATTCGACGATTTCCGCGACCGCGGTATCCATCGAGCTGCTCGAGTCCAACTGCTCAGGCCACGACTCGGCTGGCTGGCCCTGACGCTGGACAACGATTGTCGCATTGCGAGCTGTCGCTTGTCCGAGCGTGCCATTAATGGTGATAGTGGCCGGCAGAGTGGCAAAGTCCGCAGCATCAAACGTCACAATCAAGCCTTCCTCTAATCGCAGCAGTCCCCAGCCACCGGGATCCTGGAAGGCCGGCCCACGGCAATCGGCGCGGCCGGCGAGATCCAGCGTGGCACTTACGGATACGACTCGCCGCGAGCAGAGCATCTGGACAGCATTGAATATGTGTGTGCCGACATTCCCCAGCCGGCCCGATCCCCAGGCCACGTTCGCGGACGTCAGGTCGCCCAGCTGACCGCTGGCAATCACGTCGCGCAACTGGCGGAAGGCCGGATTGAATCTGCGATTGTGGTTCAGTACCAGCAGCGAACCAGACTGGTCAGCCCGAGCTACCATCTGTTCGGCATCCGCCAGGCAGGTGGCGATCGGCTTTTCACAGTAAACGGCGCGCACGCCCTGCTCAAAACAACTGAGCGTCATTTCCGCGTGTTGCGGGGCATAGGTGGCAATGCTGACGATATCGAGGTCCTCCGTGGCCAACATTGTCTGCCAGTTGTCGTAGGTCCGTGCGTTTGTACGTTTGGCAAACCGTTCGCGTCGTCCCTCGTCCCGGCTGCTGCCGGCCACCAGTTCAACGTCGGGATGCTGCTGGAGGGCGGTCAGGTGAGTGCCATCGAGGTCGGCGACCAGCTGGCCGAGGGCATCACCCGAAACCTGGTCGGCTCCACCAATGAAACCCAATCCGATGATCGCTGCGCGGTAGGTCATGTGCTGAGTTGTCCTGTTGAGGTGCCTGCGGTGCTGCCGCATTCTAGCCTGTCCGAGCAGCGTTGTGAGCAGCCTTGCGAGCAGCCTTGCGGGCAGCCTTGTGAGCAGCCTTGTGAGCAGCCTTGTGAGCAGCCTTGCCGTGGGCATGTCGCGCGACTTGCACCTGCCACCCGTGCCAGCTAGGGTAAACGCAAACACGACTCAACAGGGGGTCCTCCGATGTTCCGATTCTGGATGCTGGTTCTTACGACTATTACTGGCCTGCTCTCAAGCCAGGTCAAAGCGGAAGACTGGCCGCAGTTCCGCGGCAAGAATGCCAGCGGTGTTTCGACCGAGAGCACTGACTTGCCGGCAGAATTCTCCCTCGACAAGAACGTCCGATGGTCACTCAAGCTGGGTGAGGGAATTGCGTCGCCGATCATCAGCAAGGGTCGGCTGATCATCACGACGATGGTCAATCCAGAGAAATTTGCTGTCCTCTGCCTGAATGCCAAGAGTGGTGAGGAGATCTGGCGACGGGAATTTGATACCGGTCCGCTACCATCCATTACACCTCCTAATACTCCCGCCTCTTCAACTCCATCCACCGATGGAAAACTGGTCTACGTCTATTTCAGCACCCTGGGACTGATGGCATTTGAAATGGAAGATGGCGAATTGGCCTGGCAACACCCGGTACAACAGCCGTTTTACTTTCTGGGTTGGGGAGCAGCAGCTTCGCCGGTGATTTACAAGGACATTGTGCTGTTTAACCAGGACGATGACCTGGACCCCTTCCTGCTGGCACTTGATAAGGAAACGGGCACGCAGCGTTGGCGTACACCGCGACCGGAAATGCTGGCTGGATATGCTGTGCCAGTCATCTGCAAGGCGGCGGGTCGCGAGGATATTGTGATTGCCGGATCCGGGAAGCTGAAGGGATACGACCCGGACACGGGGAAACAGCTCTGGAATTGTAATACGCTGCTGCGGACCATCATGACCACGCCGGTGGTGCAGGATGATCGGATCTATGTTTCTTTGCAGAGCTATGGTGATACCGATCGGGTGTTACGATTCGCGCTGCTTCAATGGAAGGACACGAACCAGGATGGGCGGCTGGAGAAGTCGGAACTGAACAAGGCCTTCTGGCAGAAGTTCGATAAGGGGGACAGTAATAAGGATGGATTCCTTGTCGATTCCGAAATCGACGTTGCTTTCCAGGCGCCGACCAACATGGTCGGCGGTGGCACTACCATCCAGGCGATTCGAGGCGGCGGCAGCGGGGACGTGACCGCCACCAATGTGATCTTCAATCTCGACAATACCGCGCCCTCCAACATCGCGTCTCCTCTGGTCGTCAAGGACCAGCTGTTCCTTGTCAAAAAAGGTGGTATCTCGGCCAGTTTTCATCCAGTTTCAGGTGACACCCAGTGGATCCGTAAACGGCTCAATAATTTTGGCAACTACTACGCTTCGCCCGTCGCAGGTGATGGAAAAATCTACGTGATGGGAGAAAATGGATTCCTGGTGGTGATTGAGCAGGGTCCGGAGCTGAAGATTCTTGCCAAGAATGACATGGGTGACAGCTGCATCGCCACACCCGCGATAGCGGACAATTGCATCTATGTGAGGACACTTAACAGCCTCTACTGTTTCTCGAAAGACGCAGAATGATCAGTACCAAACTCAATCACAGCGGGTGGCAACGATCGACCCTGTACTTGTTGCTTGCGGGCCTGTTGTTTGGCAACCTGCCAGGCAGCCAACGTGCCTGCGCTGCAGAAAAGCTGGCGGTGGTTGTGGGCAAGGAAGCACCTGCGATTGAACTATTCGCAGCCAAGGAGCTTCAGCAGATCCTGACACGCCTTTCCGGTACCGATGTGACTGTTGGTAACGAGGTGCAGATGGATGCGGATGTGGCATTCTTCCTCGGTAGCCCGAATACGAATCCTGCCCTTCGTCGCCGCTTTGCTGCCAACTGGCCCGAGCTATCAGACCAGGGGATCTGGCTAAGGAGTGTGACGAGTGAATCTCGTCGGGGTGTGATTGTCGGTGGCGGCAGCCCCACGGCAACGCTCTGGGCCAGTTATGAACTGGGCTACCAGCTTGGTGTCCGCTACCTGTTGCGTGAGGACATCTATCCCGAACCGACAGAGACGCTGGCGCTGGACAATCTCAAGTTACTGGCCGAGCCGAATCTACGTAGTCGTGGCTGGCGGACGATCAACGATTTCGCTATCGGCCCCGAGTCATGGTCGCTGGCCGAGCATAAAAAGGTGTTGGGACAACTGGCCAAACTCCGCTTTAACCACATCATGATGGCAGTCTATCCGTGGCAGCCTTTCATCCACTATAAGCTCGACGGTGTCGCCAAGCAGACAGGCATGCTCTGGTACGGTGATCGTTTTGATATTCCGCGAGGCTCGCCCGGCCGGAATGGCCTGCAAGGGCTGACGGTCTTCGAGAACCCCGAGTTTGCTGGCAAGACATCCTACGAGGAGATGATCGCGGCGGGCAACAATTATGTGAAGACCATCATTGCCGAGTCGAAACGCTTGGGAATGACAACCGGTATTGCCATATCCCCGCTTGAATTCCCCCGGGAATTCGCTTCGGTTGTTCCGGGTGCCGAGCCGGCCAGAGGGCTCAATCAGCTGACCGTGATGCCTGGTGCCAGGACCCGGTTCGACGATCCCAAGCTTCTGCAACTGATCGCCAACCGTATTCATGCCTACGTGATGACCTATGAGGGTCTCGACCTGCTCTACCTGAGTCTTCCTGAGTTCCCCGAATGGGAGGGATTTGCAGACGAAGCCTGGGCGGCGCTTGCCCAACGCAAGGGTATCAAGCTTCCGGCACTTGATAGCCTGGTCAAGCAAGCCGAAGACCGCAACTTGATTGCCTCCGCTGAGCGGGGACGACAGGCATTGCGGGGTAACGTTGTCGCCCTTGCCATGCTCGACCTGCTGATGGAGAAACATCCCGGCCTGCTCGAGCGAGCTGATGACAGCCGCGTCAAGCTCGTGGTTCGGTCAGTGGACCCGGAACTCTTCCCCTTCATCGACAAGCTACTGCCAGCCGGGGCCGACACGCTTAACTTTGTTGATTACACCGCCCGCCGGGTGGATGAGAATTCACAGTACCTCAAGACGATACCGACCGATAAAATCTCCGCTCGTTTCATCGCAACACTGGCGGATGATAATGTTGGTACCTTGTCACAGGTCACCACACGACGCCTGGAATCGATTGTGGGGAAGCTGCGTAAGAACGGCTGGGATGGCTTCACAACTCGCTACTGGATGCTGGCTGAACTGGATCCGGCGGTCCATTTCCTCTCCCGCGCCGCCTGGGATCCGGAAGTCACCGCACGCTCGGCCCATGATGAGTTATTTTCGGCCATCACAGGTAAGCAGGCGGCAGCCGACAGGCTCTGGCTGGCACTCGGCCATATCGAAAAGGCAACGGAGCTGATTGACAAGCACCAGCTCGGCTTCTGTTTCCCAGTCAAGGGAATGCTGATGAAGCACCACCAGGCAACACCAGCTCCCGAGTGGTGGGACGAGGTGAATGAGTCGTATACGCAAGCGATGCTCGAGCTTTATCGCAGTCATGATGCGTCCGATCCTCGCTGCAGGAAGCTGTTGTTCTATTGGGCCAAGCGGTCGGAGTACGTGCTGGAATATCTCGGAGCGGTCAAGGCTGTGCGCGAAGCGGCTCTGTTGCGTGAAAAGGGGGATGTCGAAGGTGCCTCCGAGCAGTATGGAATGGCAATCGAACAACTCTACAATTCCATCGATACGCTTAGTGATGTCGTCCGTGATCAGGGAGACCGGGGACTGATTGCCACCTTGATCAAATTTGCCTATCAACCCCTGCTGGCTGAAGTCGAAGAATTCGAGAGCAAACAGGACTAAGTGTCAGGAAGTTGAAATGGACCGTCGATTATTCAACCAGCTCATGGCACTTGGGGCGGGAGCTCTCGGTGTTACAACGGATGGCGAGGAACTGCAAGCCGCTGAGGAAGCACCAGTTGCCGGTCGTGCAACTCCCTTTCGAGGACGCGAGCAGGAACCGGTGAACATCGCGGAAGTCCGCAGCCTGGCTCAGCGCAAGATGGCGACCGCGACCTTTGAGTATGTCGACACCGGCTCTATGGACGAGTTGACGTTACGAGAGAATATCGACGCATTTCAGCGGATCCAGTTGATCCCGCGACTGTTGCATGGCGTTTCCAATGTCGATTTGTCGACCACCGTGTTAGGCCAGAAGATTGCCATGCCAATTATGCTGGCACCTGTTGCCGGCCAGGCGATGTACCATCCCAACGGCGGCATGGCGGCGGCCCGCGCGGCTGCAGACGCGGGTACCGTCTATTGCATGAGCAGCAGCGTGGGAAATAGCGTGGAGGAAATCGCTTCGGCGAGCAAGGGTCCCAAGTGGTTTCAGCTGTACGTGCCAAAGGACCGTGGTGTCACTCGGCAGCTCGTGCAACGCGCTGAAAAAGCTGGCTTCAAAGCTCTGATCATGACGGTCGACCTGGGAGAGTGGAAAGATGCCGATCGGCGCAACAAGTTTGCCTTGCCCAAGGACATGCTTGTCAAACACTTGCGAGATACCGGTTTTGACCAGATCACCGACGCCATGAGTTACCAGGAGGTGCTCGACTTCAATAGCGAGGCCTGGGACCTCTCGCTGGACTGGAAATTCTTTGAATGGCTGCGCAAGGTGACTGACATGCCATTGATCATCAAGGGCGTGCTTCGCAAGGATGATGCCCAGATGGCCATTGCAGTCGGTGTGGATGGAATTGTCGTCTCGAACCACGGCGGTCGACGACTTGACGGCATGCCCGCCACGATTGATATGCTCCCGGGAGTTGTAGATGTCGTTCGCGGTTCTGCTGAGGTTTATCTCGATGGCGGGATCCGGCGGGGAACCGATGTCCTCAAGGCAATGGCTCGCGGAGCCCGTGCGGTATTGATCGGGCGCCCCTACGCCTGGGGACTCGGCGCAGCTGGGGAAGCGGGAGTTTCCGTCGTGCTTGAACTGCTCAGAGAGGAATTCGAAAACTCGATGACCTCCAGCGGGTTCGCTGGCGTGGCAGATATCGACAAGTCCCTGCTGCTTTAAATCGACAGATCGATTCGCCGACGACCGACTAGCTGCGGCAATACTGAGACTGCCGGGGAGGCTGGTACTCGACAGCCAACTGCGGAGTCTCCAGCAGCTTGTGACCGTTGACGCGCGAATTGTGAGCCGCCTCCAGCACACCACTCACCAGCAGCGTCCGCTGGACCGGATAATTCGGACTGCCTGTGACAATCATCTCCTCGATATGGTGGGCCAGGCAGGCGGAATAGGCAACGTTGGGTTCCGCGGGCAGATGGAATTTTGTTGAATACACCTCGCCCCGCCTGCCGACCCGTAACGCTGCTGTGTAATCTCCAATTGCCCCGGAGAGCATCAGCATGGTCGCCTTGAGCCCGTCGCGATAGCTGATCAAGACCGCCCGCGGCTCGGCGACGATCTCTTGCAGTACGCCCGGCGAAGCGAGATTTTGCGTGCGTGCATCGACCAGGGTGATGCCCTCGACAAGGTCGGCTCGGGACAGGGCCCGGGACATCAGGTCGTGAGACCAGGCTCCCTGGTCCATGGCCTGCCAGACAGCATCGCCCTCAAGTAACTGAACAGAAGCGACGCCGGACTCGCCACCCTTGCGCCGCTCGACCAGGCACTGCATCGCTTCTAGCGAGTGCAAGCCAGAGGAATCGAGAGACGTGCCGGGATCGATCACCAGCGCCTCGGTGACATTGGCCCCCAAGGGTATCTCCATCTCCGGCATCCGCCAGGTGACAGGCAGGCTCGATCCGGCCAGCAGGGGAAATCCCAGACGACTGCTGGTGTCTACCATCGAGCTGGCCTTTTTGAAGTCAAAGCTGAGATGCTTGTCGTTAAAGACCGGAACGCTGTGACCATCCTCTTCAAACACGTCGGCGACCTGGCTGAAGAAATCGAAGCGAGGATAGAGCTGTTGGCCCTTGTCGTTGTAAGGATACTCGCCATGTTCGGCGATAATCACGACTCCATCGACGGCCAATTCATCCCCACCCCTTCGTAACGCAGCCGCGATCGTTGTATGGAGTTCAATGTCAAATTGCCTGGCCCGCTCTGCCGACAGGTCGCCCTGGGGGAATCCGAATTCGGCAGCACGAGATTCCATGTCTGCGGCGGTCGGTGTTTGTGCAACAAACGCCGAAACGACCTGGACCTGTGGGTCGTGCCAGTCGCCTTCCCAGGGGTATCCAACCAGAAAGCGGTCGCTGATGTGCTGGCCGTGACGAAGGTACGACCAGAGGGTAGTGATGATGGCGATGTTCTTCCTGGGAGTTTCCCGGGAGGCGGAGGTCGACTGCAGGGCCGTGCTGGCGAGAGCCGTGGCCGCCGATGCTTCGAGAAAATCGCGGCGTGTGTGGTTGATGGCCATGGTCAATTATTCCAGAACGTCGATTTCCGCTCAGGTCGATAGCGGATATCGAGATGGGGTGTCTTGAGCCGTGCCTGGTCCTGGTAGAGCGACTCCACACCGGCGGCCGTGAGGCCTGTTGTCAGTAATGTGCGTTCCACGGGGTAGGGTGAACGCCGTTCCAGGAAGAGCCGCTCGGTTGCATACGTCAGGGGATTGAAGAAGTTGCAGACCTCGCGGGGATTCAAGTACATCTGCAGAGAAAATGGCTTGGTCTGATCACTCAATCGCGCCGCAAAGGTGAAGTCATGGACGACGCCTTCGATCAATAACATGTTCATCTTCAGCCCGTCATGGTGCTGGTAGCGGTACAGCACCGGCACATTGTTGTTCTCCTCGGCTGTCAGCAACGAATGCACGTCGTCGTCAGTCAGCAGGTGATGATTGAAACCCTGGCGGGTTGGGACGAGTCGGTGGCTGCGGCATAGGCAGGCACGGAACAGATCCGGGTCCCAGCCGCCAGCGTCAAAGGAACCGGCTTTGAGTGCCTGCATGACAGCGTCCGCGCCGCGGAATGCCTGAATCCACTGCACTCCGGTTTCTCCCCCGCGCCGTCGCTCAACCATCGATTGCATCGCTTCCAGCGCATGAATGTCGTAACCATCCACGCCCCCGACAGCAATACACATCGCCTCTTCGACTTTCGACCCCAGTGGCATGTCGATCTGTGGCAGACGACGAGTCACCGGTAATGATGACCCGGCCAACAGTGGGAAATCGAGTTCCCTGGAGATGTCGACCATCTCTTTGGCCCATTCCCAATTCCAGGAGAGGTGCTTGTCATTGAATACCGGCACACTGCGACCACTGTCACGAAAGACGCTGACGATTTCCTGGAAGAACTCGTAGCGAGGATAGAGTCGCTGGCCCTTGTCGTTGCTGGGATAGTTACCGTGTTCACCGATCAAGAGGACACCATCCACAGCCAGCTCTTCTCCGCCCAGCGTGAGTGCCTCCGCTATCGTTGGAAAGATCTTCATCTGGGGGCAGCTCTCGCTGCGAGAGCGACTCAATTCACCCTCCGGTTGCTGATCGGTGTAAAGCGATACCAGGTCGATTGGGGGAATGTGGTGCGCACCGTTCCAGCCGTAGCCGAAGAGATAGCGGTCGAGAATGTGCTGCGCATGCGAGTAGCGGCGGTATTCGGTGACGATGGCGGCAATCCGAGGTCGGCTCATTGGTTGCCTGTCCTGGTGAACATCAACAGGCGAAAGTCCATCACCTGCGAGCCTGGTATATCCAGGGCCCGCAGTACGAGTTGATTGCGGCCTTGCTTCAGATGGATCACACCCATTTTCAGAGGGCGAAAGTCCTTCACGTACGATTCTACCCGTTTGACACGATCGTCCGCGGCTCCCACCAGTGGCGGATCATGGGCCCTGCGAACTTTGGCTGTGATCGAGCTCTCGCCGTGCCTCAATTCAATCGTCGAACCGACATCATCCTGGGGACAGCTGTAGTGCAGCTCGACACGGTAAGACCCGGCCTCGTTGACCAGCACGTCCCAGGAAATACTCTGCTCGGTGTTGGTCCAGTTGGTGAAGAACGAGCAGTTGGGGAACTTGTTGGATCGCACGATGCCACCTGCCACCGTGCCGTCGCGGGCAGGCAACTGTGTGTACAGATAGTCAGGACTACCCAGCAGGAAGGGCCAGTCCTGCTGGCCATAACCGGCCAGGACATCCTTCTTCCAGGTATCGACAGCGGCACGTAGTCGGGAAGCCAGTTCTGCTCGGTCTGCGGCGATATCCATGCGCTGCCCGGGATCTGCTTGCATGTCATAGAGTCGTCCCTGGTGGTCCAGTCGATGCTGATGCGTCCGAACACTGACACGGCCCTTCCAGTGAGAGAAGATCATCCGGTCTGGCCATTTAACCTTGAGTCCCAGTAGCAGCGATTGCAGGCTCGTGCCATCCAGAGGTTTGCGGTTGATCAACGGTACCTCAGCGAGGTCGGCAAGTGTTGGCAGTAGATCGATGGCCGCTCCAATCTGCGTGACAGTTGTGCCAGCCTGGATGCTAGCCGGCCAGCGGACAATCAACGGCGAGCGAACACCGCCTTCGTCGGTCGAGCCCTTGCGGCCCCGCATATCCCCGTTCCAACGAAAACCATTGGGACCGTTATCAGCGAAGTAGACAACGATCGTGTCGTCAGCCAGCTGGAGCCGGTCAAGATGATCGAGCAGCCGCCCTACATTCCAGTCGATGTTCTCACACATCGCCAGGGCCGCACGGACGTGACCAGGATTCTCACGAGTTGGATCCCGATGCCGCATGGCCAGATCCTTGTCTTTGAACTTGTCCCACCAGCGATCTGGAACCTGCATGGGGGAATGCGGCGTGTTGTAAGGCAGGTAGACGAAGAAGGGATGATCCTTGTTGTCTTCAATGAACCGCATTGCCTGGTTAGTAAGATCGTCAATCACGAATCCCTTGCCACGTACCAGCCTGCCGTTGTGTTCCAGCACGGGATCAAAGTAATTGCCCCAGTGACCGCTGCAGAAGCCGTAGTACTCATCAAATCCCCGTCCGTTGGGATGGTAGGGGAATTGCATACCGTTATGCCATTTGCCGAAAGCCGCCGTTCGATATCCAGCTGCCTTAAACATGTCGCCAATCGTGACCTCGTCCAGATCCATCCTCTCGCCGCCGGCCGATGTGCTGAAAACGCCACTGCGTGGATGGTAGCGGCCGGTGAGGAACTCGGCTCGAGTCGGTGAACAGACGGGGCAGACGTAGAAGCGATCGAAGACAGCGCCCTGGCTGGCCAGTTTGTCGATCCGTGGAGTGGAGAGATTGGTGTTGCCGTTGAGGCTCAGATCGCCCCAGCCCTGGTCGTCCGTGAGGATGACCACGATGTTGGGACGCTCCGCTGCTGGCAAGGGGACTGCTAACAACAACTGAACGAGGACAAGTATGGGACCAAAACGAATCATTAATCGTTTGCCGATGATTGGGACGGAATACCTGTGGACACACATTTGTTGATGATCCGCCACCGTTATGCAAGCCTGCAGCTGCGCTACCGAGTTTAGCTCAACTCCCAATCTGACAGATCAACGAATCACTCGGCATTCTGGTAGTACAGCCTTGAGCTTGTCCACTGCGGTGGACGTCACGCCAGTGCCAGCGATCGAGAGCCGACGAAGTGAC
>Ga0114999_10000543_pt1 | contig 55989 bp, 57 predicted proteins | sample ArcticOcean_MG_C_3_FD_89820 | JGI IMG/M metagenome (GOLD analysis project Ga0114999, IMG submission 89820) | Marine microbial communities from western Arctic Ocean - ArcticOcean_MG_CB8_126 | ecosystem: Environmental > Aquatic > Marine > Oceanic | place: Arctic Ocean: Canada Basin | collected...
AGAGTTTGCACGCCGTTTTGTGGCAGTAACGGACGAGCACTCGGAATGGTGGGGTCCGCCCGAGCCTGCCGTGATCCGATTGCTGGTGATATGGAAGGACCGGAGCGGTGAGGTCGCCCTGCCCTCTGTGTTGGATCTGGCCTGCGGTGCCGGTCGTCACTCCATAGCCCTTGCATGGGTCGGATGCGACGTCATAGGCGTAGATATCGGTGCCCCGGCGATAGACCGTGCGCTTGAAAATGCGCAGGGGCAGAACGCCGAGAAAATAGGGTTCGTCCACGCCGACATCGCTACATATAACCCGGGCCGTAAGTTTGACCTGATACCGCTGTTGTCAGAGCAGTGCGTCAATTTTCCTGCGGTCGAACTCGCAGATCTAATCAGGCACTACATTGAGTATCTGACCGATGACGGCGTACTCATTCTCGAGATCCCCGATCAGTTACCTGACCCGACGGTGAATTACCGCAAGCCCGGGGGGCACATTCCGCTGTTCTCGGACGACAGGTACTGGGAACTTCAGTTCACCGAGGTCGACTCCAGCACTCGGGTCTCCTGCGACAGATACGCCGTATTGACAGAATCGGACGATCGGGTGACGGTTTATACCAACTGGCGAACCTACTATCCGGCGGAGTGGATCGCCCAGATGCTTCCATCAAACGTAACTATGACGGTCAATCAACGGATGTCCCGGCCAGACTGGTGCCTGATTTCGAAGACATCCAGGTAGATGACACCAACGCACTCAGGAGACACGCAAATGGACCGGGACTGCCTCTTCTGCAATATAGTGTCGGGCGATATTCCGAGTACTCGGGTGTACCGGGACGATCGAGTGATGGCGTTTCGGGACATCAACCCTATTGCACCTCAACACATCCTCGTAATTCCGCTGCAGCACCTCACTTTCCTGCGCACTGCCGATGAGTCACACGAAGCCTTGATAGGTCATATGGCCGTGACAGCTGACCGCATTGCTGCCGAGCAAGGCATTCAGGACTCCGGGTTCCGGCTGACTATCAACCAGGGCTCTGATACAGGTCAGGAGGTCGATCACCTGCACCTCCATATCACAGGCGGTCGGAAGCTCGGCCAGATAGCCTGAGATCAGATGGCAGGGATCACTGGGATCGAGAGATAAGTAATGGCTGGAACAATCATCGAACAACTTGCCCGTGTAGAAGCACGGGTGTCTGCGCTACCGGATCGACTTCAGGCGCACATCGAACGTGCACGCGTCGTCGGACGTGAACTGTCTGAACTGTTCGGGGCCGATGTCGAGCGCGTGGACCTAGCGATCGCTTGTCATGACCTGTACCGCGCTGCGTCGGACGAGGAGATGCTTGAGATAGCCGACCGGATAGGAATCGTACCGGGAGCCCTTGAGATCGAGCAGCCATTGCTCCTGCACGGCCCGCTGGCGGCGATCTGGATGGCCGATGAGGGTGGAGTGTCCGATAAGGCTGTACTGGACGCTGTGCAGCATCACACGACCTTTGCGCCCGGGCTGGGTGTATTGGCTGGCACCGTGTTTCTGGCCGACAAGATCGATCCAAACAAGGTCGAACGCCGACCGTGGCTGTTGTCGGTAGTTGAGGCGGCAAAGACCGGCGACTGGAAAGCCGCCATCCGCCTTTATATCAAGACCCTTGATGCGGAGTTAAAGCGCGAGGGCGTAACACCACACCCGCTCGCTTTGGAAGCGTACGAGGACCTAGTCGACGCGTAGGGGCGGTGCTTGCCTCGCCCAATTCGGCGATAACGCTCGATAACGTCTTGCCGCCTTGCAGGCTTCACACCCCTCATCCTGCACCATCTCCCGACGGGGAGAGGGGTAACGTTGGCACAGTTCTGTTGTTGTCATCTTGAGCGAAGCCGAGGGACCTTCACCGGAACGATGACCGGCGTAGACATACCGTTAGGAGGCGAAACTATCACCGCCACACACGGCATGGTGCTCCCGAATTGCCCTACTGCCGGATGTACTTCCGGACTCGCTGACCGTGCCCTTCGATGCCGATCTCTGCGATGTACAGGTTGCCGCTGGAGTCACCCCAGATGTCGTGCGGCGCTTCCATGCCGTTCTCCGGCCCTCGCCATCGGGACACCAGATCACCATCTAGCGTGAACACACTCACGCCCGTCGGCTCACCCTGCTCGACCACATACATCAGTCCGTCGTGGCCGTACCAGAACGCACCTGGGTTGATCACATCGGTCCATTCGGCCACAAATGTTCCGTCTTGTTCAAGAATCTGAACACGGGAGTTTGGCCGGTCGGCGATGTAGATACGGCCGACGTTATCGATACCGATGTTGTGAAGCATTCCGAACTCGGCAGGCCCCTGGCCTGCGCGCCCCCATGAGCTCAGTAACTCGCCATCGGCCGTGAAGGTGTGAACGTTCCGATTGGCGTATCCGTCGGACACCAGAATGTGGCCCGCATCGTTGATAACCACACCGGAAGGCATGTTGAACGGCAGACCGTGGTCACCCGTCTGAGACACGGCGACGTTTGCGTAGTCACGTCGGCCAAGCTCCATGAGCTTTTCACCCAGTCTCGTGTGCTTCGTGACGGTGTGCGTCTGCGTGTCCGTAAGCCAGATCGAGTCGTCCGGTCCTACGTAGATGCCGTGCGGGTCCCGGAACGTACCGTTGTAGCGATCAGCCGGGTCCAGGCAGGACGCCTCGCCCCAGGACGTAATGAAATCGCCGTCCGTGTTCCACATCGTGATTGGGTGCACACCACGGGAGAACACATACACCTCGTCACGGGAGTTGACCGCAACTCCGGACGCCAGCGTGAACTCCCAGCCTTCCGGCATGCCTCGGGGCCAATCGGGATCCAGTTCGAACTTCAGGTCTCCGGTGCCGACGATCGTCATATGTGGCCTCCGTGATGGTTTAGATGCGCTTTGAGGACTGGCGAGAAGTTACGCTGCGCCACGATCGGAGTCAACCCGATTGTGCAAGCGGAAGATATAAGGCCCGTGGGACGTGCGAAGATGTGGATCGTTTTCCAGATATGTCCGAATTTAGAAATGGGCCTCATTGATCAAGGAACAGGTGCGGGCGGCAATCGACGATTCGTGGCGCTCGTTCCGGCGCGCCCTCGAACCACTTACGTCCACCGATATGGAAGTGCCGGGCGTGTGCGGTGAGTGGTCGGTCCGAGAAGTGATGACCCACGTCGCTGCATGGGAGACGCGGGCAACTGCGTCACTTCTGGCAGGTGTACCTAGTCCAGAGCTTGACGATCCGGGCGCATTTGACGAGGCAGAGCGACAACGGCAAACAGACATGGATGTGGCCGCAACCAGCACACATCTGGAAGCGACACATCGAGCGTTACGAGATGCTATAGAAGCTTCACCACCGGAGTTGTTTACAAGTGGTTCCCCACTGCGTCAACAATTGGACGACGGTACGGCCCTTCATTACGAAGAGCACGCCGATGGGATCAGGGTCTGGTATGCGCTGTATCGACGTGCACGGGCCAGCGGCGGTGGCTAAAAGGGCTGTCTGACGTCTTAACGGGTATATCGGGGATGCCAGTCTCCGCCGTCCCAGGAGACGATCGAGTCCGGCATTACGGCGATGAGGCATCGAGGGCGATCCGCCGTTTTCTTCATATACGTGGGACCATTAGGACCCATGTATCGCACCGCCATCTCCTCGGCGATCTGAAGCATACGACCGGTCATTGGAGCCGGGCCTTCCAGCACCTCCGCCGTTCCCTCTATCAGGACACGCGCATGCTCCGTGTTCACATCGTCGGCGCAAGAGACTGCCACCCGCGACTCGTTTCTGATGTGATCTACGAACTCCGAACCCGCCCGTCCCACGATGTACATCCGTTCCCCGTCCCACTGCTGCCAGACGGGAGCGATGTACGGCGCCCCGCCCGGCTGCACCGTGGCAAGCCGGGCAATAACCGGCCCAAGCAAAAATTTTGTGATCTCGTCTCTACTCATCGAGCCGGGCATGTGGGCACCTTCCAACACTGTTACCCGTCAGGAACGGGCGTTTGCTCCCCGCTTAAACGTCACTCTCGGCATCGCCCGCGTCGGGCATGCTGTTGGCCGGAATCACCAGGGTCGGCGCGCGTGATGAGCGGGTCACTTTATCGGTGACGCTGCCCAGTACGAGACGTCGGATGCCTCCACGGCCGTGCGTCACCATTATGGCGATTGTAGAGGGAGAGTCGTGCAAAGTGTCGACGATGGCGCTCGCCCCGGTGTCGGAGGACACGTGAGTGCTAACGGAGGAAACGGAGTCCTTGATGCTGGCCACCTGTGAATCCAGGTAGTCGCCGGCTTCCTTCTGCTGGGACTTGATCGCCTGATCCCATGCGTTCGCAATGCTGGGTCCATATTCGGCACCTGCGTAGATAGCGGCCGCCAGTTCGACACCAATCGTTAGTGCGTTTTCGGCGAGCCCTGAGCCGTCAAGCGGAATGAGTATGGTCGACGGCTTTTCTGGCGCTTGTACGGAAGCCCCGCCGGGCGGAAGCACCAGCACGGGTACTCGACCTGATCAGACTATAGCGTCCGTACAGCTTCCAAGGATGCCGCGCATCGCCGCCGAACCGCGGTGGGGCTCCATCGCTATGAGGTCGGCGCCAATTTCCGAGGCTACCTTGATGATCTCACGGGCGGGCGTGCCGGTCTTTCGGCTGGATGTGGCAGATGGGAACTCGTCTTGTACGGACTTGAGAATGCCGCCCAGGTACTGATCCGCCCATTCGGTGATCGACTCGGTCAGTTGTGCGAACTCGTACGCCTCGGCGAGGTGCCTGGAGTCCACGATAGTGACGAGGTGAATATCGACACCCAATCGTGCGAACGGCTTGACCCAATCTATAACGCGTTCGGAATCGGCTGTGCCGTCCAACGGAACAAGTATCTTTTTGAACATTTTTCTATGTTCCTCCCTTTGTTTGCGCCCGGGCCTTTGTACACATGGTCCTTTGTTTGCGTCATGGCATATTTTCAAGAGCCTGTAAAGATGTGTCGGCCACTAGCGCGTACTCATCGAGTGGCGTAAGTTGGCGGCGACGCGGTTGTGCCTACAACCGGTAAATGCGGATTCACACAAGAAAAAGCGAGATCACCGTTGAAGATCACAAAGGTCGAAGGAATTCAAAGCGCTCAACCAATTACTGACCAGGGCGGTAACAGGCGCAATTTCGTCTACGTGAAGATCGAGACGGATGAAGGCATTACCGGCTGGGGCGAGGCGACATGCGGTCCGTTGGTCGTGTCTGGGATGGTCGACGAGATAGGTTCGACGTTGATCGGCAAAGATCCGCACCGTATTGAAGAGCACTGGCAACGGCTCTACCACCTCTATCACAACGTCCGCGGTGGCGTGATCCAGATGGCGGCGATTAGCGGCATCGAGATCGCCCTCTGGGATATCAAGGGCAAGGTGCTGGGCGTGCCGGTGTACGAGCTGCTGGGTGGAGCGATGCGTGACAAGATCTGGACCTACGGTCGATGGGACGGCGCTACTCCGGAAGAGTGTGTCGAACATGCCCTGCGAGAGGTTGCTACAGGGCTCACGGCACTGAAGGGCGACCCGTTCGGTCACCAGGGCCTGTTCAGTTCTGTGCAATCAGAACGTGACGCAGTTGCAAAGTTAAAAGCGGTCCGTGAAGCCGTCGGGGACGATGTCGAACTGTTGGTAGAGGCACACGGACGTCTTGCACCGTCGGCAGCGATCCGGGTCGGTCTGGCGATCGAGGAGTATCGACCTTTTGTGTTTGAGGAGGTCGTGCCTCCACAGAACGTGTCGGCCATGAAACGCGTCGCTGATGCGATCAACGTACCGCTGGCGACCGGCGAGCGTCTGTACACCAAGTACGAGTTCACCGGCCTACTGGAGCAGCAGATCGTGGCGATGATCCAACCAGACATCGGACACGCGGGCGGAATCCTTGAGTTGAAGAAAATCGCGGCAATGGCGGAGGCCCATTACGTGGGATTCCAGCCGCACAACCCGTACGGACCGGTCAACTCGATGGCGGCATTGCAGGTTGATGCTTGCACGCCAAACTTCATGATCCAGGAAGGCGGACACGGCGACTGGTTCGACGAGGTTGTGGTGGGCGAGTTCCCGAAACAGAAGGATGGATTCTTCGACCTGCCGACCGGCCCCGGGATCGGCATTGAGATGGACGAGGCGGTTCTTCGAGCCAACCCGCCCGTTGAGAACATTACCCCTGAGGGTTACGCACGAGATGCTTACTGGCCTTCTATGCAGCAGACCGAGTGGGCGTAAGTACCCGGAAATTACAAGACACGACCCCCAAACCTGACAAGTTCTAGAAATTTCCGGAGAGATACATCAATGAAAATCACAAGCGTTAAAGCGATTCCGGCTTCGGCAAGGACGCCGTTCGGAAGCCGAAACTACGTTTACGTAAAGATAGAGACCGACGAAGGAATCACGGGTTGGGGTGAGGCAACCTGTGGCCCGTTCGCCGTCGTCGAGATGGTCAACGAGTTCGGCGAGACCCTGATCGGCAAGGACCCGCACCGAATAGAAGAGATCTGGCAGAGGCTCTACCACCACTTCCACGTGCGTGGCGGCGTGATCCAGATGTCCGCGATCAGCGGGATCGAGATCGCCCTGTGGGACATCAAGGGCAAGGCCCTTGGAGTGCCGATATACGAACTCATCGGCGGCAAAATGCGGGACAAAATTTGGACCTACGGTCGATGGGACGGTGCAACGCCTGAACTGGCCGTGGAACGTGCCATGGGTTTCGTAGAGCAGGGTTTGACGGCGCTCAAAGGCGATCCGTTCGACCATACAGGCATCTTCCTGCAACGTGATGCCGAACGACACGCGATCGCCAAGATGAAGGCCGTTCGAGAGGCTGTCGGCGACGACGTGGAGCTACTTCTTGAGGTTCACGGCCGCCTGGCTCCGGCCGCAGCGATCCACATGGCCAACGAGGTCGAGGAGTACCGCCCCTTCGTGATGGAGGAGCCGGTGCCGCCGCAGAACCTGGATGCGCTGCAACGGGTTGCCGAAGCGGTGAACATCCCGCTGGCGACCGGCGAGCGACTTTTCACAAAGTGGGACTACACGGATCTGCTGAAACGCAATATCGTGGCGATGATCCAGCCGGACATCGTCCAGGCTGGCGGGATCATGGAACTGAAGAAGATCGCAGCGATGGCAGAAGCCCATTACGTAGGTTTCCAGCCGCACAACCCGTACGGACCTATCTGCACGGCCGCCGCCCTGCAACTCGATGCCTGCACCCCCAACTTCATGATCCAGGAGGGCGGGCTTCACCCGTGGTTCCAGGATGCGACATCCGGGACTGCGCCAATTCAAAAGGACGGGTTCTTTGACGTGCCGGAGTTGCCGGGGCTTGGCGTCGAGATGAACGAAGAATGGTTAGCAGCCAACCCGTGGGACCCGAATGGAGCCGTATGGCGAGCCACCGACGGTTCATCGGTGACGGGCTGGGGTGGCATGGGATCGCTGCAGGAGACCTACTGGTCTTAAGTCGATGAGCATAGGGCGGATCTCCGATCCGCCCTATTACCCCTCACCCTTGGTACACGTGGGCCTCTCCCGCAATGGGAGAGAGAGCAAAAACGTTCGCTATGCGACACGATTTAGGAGCGGGCTTGCTCCGGCCTGTCCATGCAATAGCAGCCGTTTCGTGACGACACCGTAGGGGCGTATGGCAGTACGCCCACCCGACACGCCCTACCCCAAGGAAGCGTTTACGTGCTCGTGTAGATCCGTCAGGCACGAGTTGTAATCGTCCAGGGGGAAACCGTCCACGTATGGCCGATGCTTTCCCGTCGGGCCGTCCACTGCGCCTGCATCATACGTAGCGTGAACCCACGCGTTCTCAGTCTCGATACTGGGAAGTAGGTTCTGGCCCTTCTTGATCGACAGCGCCGCAGCTAGGCCCAATCCACCCCAGTTGGAAACGGACGCGATCATCAGCTTCGTCGTAGTCGTTACACACGGGTCGTCCGGCAGGCGTTCGATGCTTGCCGCCTCGTCCCGCAGATTCCCCATACCGATCTCGTTGCCGCCGTCGCCGATGCCAACGCTATACGGGTGCTGATCAAACAGGTGGTCGATCTTGGCGTTGTACTCGGATATGTCCGTGCTGTGCATATTCCGGTACGTGCCGTCGCCAACAAGACCGGCGCGCTCGATTGCGATCACAACGGACGGGGTCTCGGTTTCCAGTATCACCCGTGCGGCTTCTGCTGACTCCTTGTGGTCAACCACCGGGAACTCGATCACCTGATTGTCACCGGCGACCGATTTCATGGCGTCCATCGAGTACTTGTCGGTCACGTATGCGACCTCGTAGCCGATAGTCGAAAGCGCTTCGCCTATGGCTGCCGCTCCGGGAGGACCGTCTGTCTCCGGCGCTTTTGCGTAAACGATATAAAACCCGGTGACGATCAGTACCTTTCCTGGGTGTTCCAGGATCAGGTCCGCTGCCTCCTCGACGTAGTTGGAGGGCAGATATGGACGGAGCGCCGAAATGTTCCGGCCGTCCTTCTGGAGGATGATGTCCTCGATGGTGGTCATCGAATTGTTACTCCGTTGCGCTGTTTAGCCGATTATCAACATCGACCGATAAATACTTCGGGGGGGGCAGCCAGGCGAGGCTATGAGGCCCGATAGGTCTCGGATTCAGCCATTAAAGAACGGCCAGGTCTTCGTCCTTCAAGTCGGTCATCCACATGTGACCCGGTGCGTGAGTGATCATGAGCGGCGGCTTCGAGGCCATTGCCACAGCCTGCGGTGTTACGCCACAGGCCCAGAACACGGGAACGTCCGACGGATCGGCTGGCTCCCAGGCGTCACCGAAATCTGGCTTCATGGGATCGGCCACGCCGATAGCCGACGGATCGCCGACGTGGATCGGCGCACCGTGTGTATTCGGGAAACGTGTCGTCGCCTGAACCGCTCGGACGACCTTGTCCTGCGGGATCCATCGCATCGAGACCACCATCGGTCCTGAGAACGGTCCGGCCGGCGTTGTCTGGATGTTGGTCTTGAACATGGCGACGTTCTTGTCGGTCTCCCAGTGCGGGAGTGTGATGCCGTTCTCGATCAAGGCGTGCTCAAACGAGAAGCTGCAACCAAGCAGGAATGTCACGAGGTCGTCACGCCAGACCGATTTCAGGTCCAGAAGCTCCTCGGTGGCGACGCCGTCTCGATACACAAGGTAGCGGGGTCCGTCGGTTCGGATATCCGCACCCGGCGTACTGATTACGGGCTCAATACTGCCCGCCTCGATCACGTCGATGACCGGACAGGGCTTCGGGTTGCGCTGGCAGAACAGCAGGAAGTCGAATGCCGACTCTTTTGGAATGATCGCCAGGTTCGCCTGAACGAATCCGGGCGCCATGCCTGAGGTGGGTTGAGCAAGGCGATTCTGTCGAAACTCGGCACGAGCCTCGGCGGAAGTTACCGGGACCTTCGTCCTTGCGCTTGTCATGGGTGGACTCCAATGGATGCCAGATCGCCAGATGTTTCCAGATTTATTCTAAGTATTTCCGGGCTATGCGCATGGTAGGAGCGCACCGTTGGCCGGTCAACGAGTCAGGAGTGTTTCGTGCGCCGTCTGAACGGTAGGATGTCAGCCGCAATTCAACGCGTCGAGACATGAATGAGGAACGCACCGATGAAAATCCTCCTGACAGGTGGGTCCGGGCTTGCTGGCAAAGCGATAACGGACGAACTTGTCGCCCACGGTTACGAGATGGTGCGAGTTGATCGAGTTGCGCCGCCGGATGTGCCGAACACACGCGGGCAGGCAGGATCAAGCACATTTAAGTTTGTGGACACCACAGACATGGCACAGGTGACGTCGGCGATGGCCGGGTGCGATGCCGTGATCCACATGGCGGCGATAACGAACCCCCTCATCATGTCCGAGTTCGAGGTCTTTCAGATAAACATGCTGTCGAACTGGGCGGTGCTTGAAGCTGCTGAGATACACGGGATCAAGAAGATAGTAATGGCATCGTCGGTCAATGCCATTGGAGCGGTCTTCTCAAAGGGAATCACGCCGAGGCCCTACTTCCCTATCGATGAGGAACACCCCACCTTCGCCGAGGACGCATATTCGCAGAGCAAGTGGCTGGGCGAGGAGATGGCTGAGGCGTTTGTGAGGCGACGTTCGGGCGATGTGCAGATTGCGTCAATGCGATTCCACGGCCTTCTTACGGAGGCGCGACAGAGTGACATGAGGGCGGGAGTCGCCGGAGGGAATGTCGTTGACAGCGCGCCCAAGCACTTTTGGGGTTGGACGGATCTAATCGAGGCTGCAGTGGCTTGCCGATTGGCGGTCGAGACCGACTGGGACGGTCACGAGGCATTCTTCATTAATGGAGCAGACACAAGCTCCAACGTCCCGACGATCGACCTGGTTCGAGAGATGTACCCGGACGCCGAGATCAAGGGAGACCTTGAGGGCTTCAAGTCAGCCATAAGCATCGAGAAAGCGCGTCGAGTGCTGGGCTGGGAACCGAAGGCGACCTGGCGAGAGGGATAGGGGTTCGGCGCGCTACGGAATGATCGTGACGCTTCGACCGATCAAGGACAGTTGAGGAGGCTCTCGGCCCTCCCCGAAGTACAGGATGGAGATCTGAACGGTTGGCCGTTCAGGCACAACCGATAGCGTTGTGTAGACGCGGTCAGGCGTTATCATTCCGGCGTTGTCCACGACCCGGTTGTCCTGCTGGATTTCGCAGTGATCAACCACCAGCAGTCGCCCGGTGCCGTCCCGCACCGTAAATACAACCGATTTTCCGACTGGCATACCCTGCCTTTAACTGAGCGCGTGGTCTCGATGTTGAGCATGTTGAAAATCGCGTGTGACCCGCCCAGCATGGACGTCGCTTACGGGTCTGGATATCGAGGGTCGAGAACGTATAATTCACCGAAGTAATCGATCTTCTCTAACCGAGTCCGCACCTCCACAATTTCCGAACAGCGAACCATTCGAGGCGCCGTATACAGGCCGTCTGATCGCATGACACCGCGATCCGCCCGGTACGTTGTGTGGGCTGCTGATTGACCAGTTCCGATCGGCGGCGATCTCTCCAGACTCAACGTTGATCAGAGAGAACTGGACGACGTCGTCAGTCAACAGACGGTCAAAACCGAAAGTCACTCGATACTCCGGAACCGGTGTTGACGCTTCTGAATCGGTCCCAGAAAAAGAACAACCACTGGCGGCCAGCGCAAAAAGAAATGACGCGACGATTAGAAGCACGCTAATTCGCTCGAAACGTGTTCTCGACATACCGCCACTTCCAGCTGACCGCCAGTGACCGCTGTTAATAAGAACGCATACGGGCGGCAAACCGTTCCGTCCGCATGCGTCTCACTATCTTTTTTTTACAGGGCCAGTGCTGTCGAGAAGTCCGGGACGCCTTCCCAGCGGCCTGCGTCGGTCGCTCGCATCACGGCAATCTGCTTGATGACTTCCGGATTGCCGAGCCCGTGGGGTGCTCGTCCAGTAAGTACCAGCAAAACGTTTTCGGCCTGTTTGCGTCCACCCTCGACGCCGGACACCGGCGATGCTCCTGCGATGTGCGGTGTGACGATCAGGTTGTCGACATTGAGGAGTGGGTCCTCTGCGTCGATCGGTTCGGTCTCGGTGACGTCCAGTCCTGCAGATTCAATCTGACCGGTCTGGAGCGCAATCTGGAGGGCTACCGGGTCCACCAGCGGGCCTCGAGCGCAGTTGATCAGGATGGCGCTCCGCTTCATCTGCGCAAGTGCCTCTGAGTCGATGATGTGGTGCGTCTCGGCCGTCGATGGCGTGTGGATCGTTATGTAGTCAGACGAACTGAGCAGCTCTTCCAGAGACACAAGCTGCACTCCGTAAAGGTCGGCCGTCGTTTGCGGAACGTACGGGTCGTAGGAAATGATTCGCTCCGGTCCAAAACCACGGATGCGGGAAGCGAAAGCCTTGCCGATGTTGCCAAGACCGATGATCCCGACCGTGCTACCGGCAATCCGCCGAAGGTTCGTACGGAACGCTGCGATCGACGCCGGGTCGTCGCTCCACCTTCCTGCTTTGACTGCACCGTCCGTCTCACGTACGAGCCGCGTCAGGGACAACAGAAGCGCCATAGCGTGATCAGCGACTTCTGAGGTGTTTATGCCCGGCGTGTTGCAGGCCAGGATGCCCAACTCGGTCGCCGCCGTTAGGTCGATAGAGTCGACACCTACTCCAGACCGGCTGACGATCTTCAGATTCGGGCAGGCCTCAAGAACCTCTCGGTCGGTCAGGGGGAGCGTCCCGATCATTGCGCCATCGACTCCACGAAGAATGTCGATGTAGTCCGACTTCGATGTGGTCGAGTCGACCAGAGTTTGAGAGAACTCTATTCCTGCGGCTTCGAACATGCTGGTGTCGGACATGGGCCGTGAAACGTTTACGACTTTGAGAGCCATGCGTGAGTGATCTCCTTTAGTTGACATTTTGGTTGCCGGAATGCGACGGACAGTGAAGAAGGCCGAAGTATAGAGGCAACGGGGCGCGTAAGCGTGCGCTAGGCAGGACGGCGCGGTGCAAGCCGGGACGTCCAGAACGCAGGATCTCCCACGGCCGGCAGACCCACCGGGTCCATCAGGCCGCTGGGAACCTCGCCTGACTCGACTCGCGCCAGATTGCCGATAACCTGTGCGGCGACAGCCTCCAATGCGGCATCGCTCTCGCTTGCGTCTTTGATATCTGTAATCGCGCGTTCATGACCGAATAGTGGCCCTGGATTCACGCCCCGGACCCCAAAAGCCGCAGCCCCAAGCGTCCCAGACTCCAGGGCGGACAGAACTACGTCCTCATCTAACACCTCCGCGAGGCTGGTGTTGACCAGAACAGCACCAGACTTCATCAACTTCAACTCCCGCTCCCCAATCAAGCCAATTGTGTGAGGAGTGTCACTGACGTGCAGGGTTACGACATCGGAGTTAAGAAGTAGCCGATCAAAACTATGTCTTCGTGCGCCGACTTCGTTGGCGTAGCCCTGGGCTGCAGTCCGTACGTCGTGATAGATGATCGATGCCCCCGCCTCTCGCAACCTGCGAGCGACCTCGATACCGACGTTTCCGAGTCCGACAATCCCGACTGTCAGCACGCTGAGTTCATTTGACGGCTGTTTCGCTATCACCATCGCCTGATGGAGCAGGGACATCGTGTGGTCAGCCACAAACGGGGCCAATGCGGGACCGGTGTTCGCCACAGCAAGCCCGGTGGATAGCAAGGTGGCTGCGGCGAGCGACGACTGTCGACATCCGGTGAACTGAACGAATCGAATATCGTTATCACCGGCGGCCATATCGCATGCCGATTCAGCGCCCGGACCGAGCACCAATGCCTCGAATCCTCCCGCCATGTCTTCGGCCACATTGCCCGAAGACATGGCAAACTCGACCGAGGACGCACTGCCTGCCGATTCGAGCACTCTTTTCAGACACAACGAGAAGCGGTCATCGTCCCCGGGAATAACGAGCGTTTTGAGGGTCAAGGTATTTGACTGAATATCATTAGTTAGTGTTAAGAACAGCTTGACTGTACGTACGAACACGCTTTGATGAGTGCTGTCGTCATTCCTCTGTTAGACGACCGTGTGAGACCACTAGCGGAGTCTATTGGGAACCGGGAATATCGGTCAAATGGTGAGCCTGAACTTCACACTGTCATCCTGAACTTGATTCAGGATCCATTTTTATGTCGACATCTGTGCTTGCCGATTAACCGGTCGGTGGAAGGACTGTCTTGTGGTCTCGATGGGTTGGCCAGTGATGAGTGGATTCTGAATCAAGTTCAGGATGACAGTTGGAGGCGGTCGGTCACATCGTGCGATCCACTCTTTGAAAAGCCTCTGGACACGTGCAGGAATTTTACGCCACTGTAGCCGCTAATCTCGCCCCGGTGTCTTACGCGAAAACGCTTGCTCCGTAGGCCGAATCCAACAGGTCGTTCTCTGCAAAACGGGTGAAGCGTAGAGGCGTCATATCGATGCTTGTAGATTTGCCGTGAGTAGCAAGTTCGGCAAGCGCCCGGCCTATGGACGGAGACAGCTTGAATCCGTGGCCGGAGAACCCGGCTCCCACCACCAGGTTGTCGATGCCCGGAACACGGTCTATCACTGGATGGTGGTCTGGCGTGATGGTGAACAAACCGGACCAGCCGCCATCCCATCCCGCTTCGTCAAAAGCCGGGTAGCGTCGAACAAGGTATTCAAGAGAATCTGCGACGCACGACGGATCGACCGACTGGTTGTAAGTGTCCCGATCGGTCGGATCTTCCCGGATCCCTATTAGCGTCAAATCACCGGCGTCTGGCCTGAACGAAATGCCGTTGGATGTGTCCGCGATGATCGGGTGTGTTGGGATGCGGTTCAGCGGCCTGTGAAGTTTGATGACCTGGTGCCGTACCCATGAAAGGGACAACGGCGCTCCGACCGACTCAAGAAACTCTGGAATCCACGGTCCGGCGGTGAGCACCACAGCTCCGGCATTGATGCGACCCAGATCGGTTTCGACAGCAACGGCTTTGCCCCCTTCAACGACGATCCCGGTTACGTTGCTGCCAAGGCGCACCTCTGCCCCGGCCTCTCGGGCGCTCAACGCAAATCCGTTCGTCACAGCTGAGCTGTCGGCGTATCCGGAGTTGGGCTCGAAAGTGACCGCGCCCACGCCGTGAAAGTCCATCTCAGGCCACATTACCGACGCCTCTTGCGGCGCCATCGGGCGAGAGTCCACTCCGTGCTTTCGTTGGAGGGCGGAGTTCTTACGGAGGGCGTCTTCTTGTCCGGGTTCGACCATGAAAACGTATCCAGTGTTCACAAACCCACCGGGATGTCCCGTCTCCGACTCAAAGTCGGCGATCACGTCCCGGCTCTCTTTTGCCATCTGCGTCGTGATGGCGTTCGAATAGTGCATACGCAGGATGGTCATAGACCGACCCGTGGACCCGGCGGCGAGTGTGTCCCGCTCCAGAAGGAGCGTGTTTGTAACGCCCATCTTCGCCAGATAGTGCAACGTGGCGCAGCCCATCACGCCGCCTCCGATTACGACAACGTCGTAGGAGTCAATCACGGAGTTCTTCCTTAGGGACCTTAACTAAAACCCCCACTAGTTCATCACCGCCCCGCCGTTCACGTTTAGCGCCTGTCCAGTGATCTCTGACGCGTCGTCGGACGCCAGGAAGGCGACCGCTTTTCCGATGTCTCGTGGCGTCTGCTCCCGGCCCATCGGCATTCGCTCCTTGACGCTCTGTTCGAAGATCTCACGCGGCGTGAACTCCGCCAGGCTGGGATCGGCGGTGATCCGGTTCTGGGCGATTTTCTCCCACAAGGGCGTCCAGAGAACGCCGGGGCACACCGCGTTAACCGTGATGTTGTTAGATCCAAGCTCGATAGCAAGTAGATGTGTCCACTGGATCACGGCCGCTTTGGACACCGAATACGGTGCCTGTATGTTTCCGAGCACCGCCTTCGCTCCACGGGGCTTTCGCCCACCGTGGGAAGAGATGTTGACCACCCGTCCGGAGTTTCGCTCACGCATGTGTGGAGAGACTGCGTTGGCGGTATGGACGAAACCCTTCACGTTCACGCCAAAGGTAGCGTCCCAGTCTTCCTCCGTGTGCTCCATACGGTCCTGGTAGCCGGGAGCCCCGATCACGCCTGCATTGCAAACGAGGATGTCGATCCGGCCAAACACTTCGATCACCGCCGCCGCCAGCCCGTCCATCGACTCCTGTGAAGTCGTGTCGCCACCGAACGGAACCGACTGTCCTCCATTCGCGTTGATGGCGGTAGACGCCACCAGTGCGGCATCGGCATCTAAATCGGACATTGCGATAACCGCTCCCCTCTCGGACAGCACTTCAGCAATTCCCTGCCCTATCCCTCGCCCGGCCCCGGTAATCAGGGTTATTGCGCCGTCAAGATTGGTAGCGTCCGTCATTCCCCACTCCGATTCCTAAATTCTTTATACATCTGGGTGCGTTTGGTCAGCGTCGTGCGGGTAGCTCGGTCAGTTCATTTTGGCCCCGCCGTTCACGTTCAGTGCCTGTCCCGTAATTTCGGCTGCATCGTCAGAGGCAAGAAATGCGACTGCGTGTCCTATGTCCCTGGGTGTCTGGCCTCGACCAAGCGGAACGGTGTTCTCCATGGAAACCCGGAAATCATCACTTATCCCACCATCCGAAAGTGCGTCAGATACGTTTCGTCGATTCGTATAGATGCCCTGAATCATGTTCGTCCAAAGCTCGCCCGGGCATACGGCGTTTACCGTGATGTTGTACGGGGCCATCTCTATAGCAAGCCCGTGCGTCCACTGGATGACTCCGGCCTTGGACACGATGTAAGGGAATCCTAGTGTCCTGCCGGTCGCCACACCCCGGGGCTTTCGACCTCCGTGTGAAGCGATGTTGACGATCCGACCGGTCCCTCGTTCCTGCATGTGTGGGATCACCGCTTCGGCTGAATGGACTACCCCACGAACGTTGACCGAGTGCGTAATGTCCCAATCGGCATCGTTGTACTCGGGGCGATCTTCGTAACCGGTCGACGCCCACACGCCTGCGTTGGCCACGAGAATATCTATCCGGCCGTAGTTCTCGATAATCCGCTCTACTGCGGCGTCCAGGGAGTCACGATCGGTCACGTCCGTTGCGATGCCCATGGCGGAATGACCCGCCGAGGCAAGCTCTTCTGCTGCTTCGGCGGAGGCATCGTCCGATAGATCGCATATAGCGACTTGCGATCCCCGTTCCGCCAATACGGTGGCTATGCCAAAACCGATGCCCCGCGCTGCGCCGGTGACGAGGGCTACTTTGCCTTCTAATTGCGTTGCCGGGTTAGTCGTCATGTTCCGCTCCAATTTTTCACTCGGGACAGAGGTGAAGTTGCCGGGAATGTAGGCACGGATCACCCGTGTGTCAACGCTGAACAACTGTCCTGACCGGAAAATACACTCCTAACACTGAAAATACTTGCCATGTATGGCCTAAACTGATAGTTCGGCCTGGCAGCCAGCGGGGCCGTCACCCTTATTCGCGCTACTTCACCTCCCTCGAATCCAAACTCGAACCCGATTGATGGCGCGCCCTGGAAACACGAATTACAGATGTCACCGATTTCACGAACAATCGAAAACACCGATCTCGAAACCATTGTCGGACTCGCCAAACGGCGTGGGTTCGTCTTCCAGGCTTCGGAGATATATGGTGGCCTTGGAAGCACATGGGATTACGGCCCTCTTGGAGTTGAGCTAAAGCGCAACGTCAAAGAGATGTGGTGGAAATCTATGGTCAGAGACCGCGACGACATCGTCGGCATGGACTCGGCCATCCTTCAGAGCCCCGAAGTGTGGAAGGCAAGCGGCCACATAGACAGCTTTACCGACCCGCTGGTGGAGTGTGGCAACTGCCATCGTCGCTACCGGGAGGACCACGTAGGTGACACCTGTGAACACTGCGGTTCCTCTGATTTCTCTGAGCCACGCCAGTTCAATCTGCTGTTCAAGACATTCATGGGCCCGGTAGAAGATGAAGCCGCAGTGATCTACCTGCGACCCGAGACGGCGCAGGGTATTTTCATCAACTACGACAACGTCCAGACGACTACCCGAAAGCGCATTCCATTTGGCATAGCGCAGATCGGCAAGTCGTTCCGGAACGAAGTCACGCCCGGCAACTTCATCTTCCGGACGCGTGAGTTTGAGCAGATGGAGATGGAGTACTTCTGCAAACCCGGTTCAGACGAGGAGTGGCACCGCTACTGGATCGAGTTTTCTGACAACTGGTTCAAGAAGTTCGGTATCCGGGGCGAGAAGCTGCGTGTCAGGGAACACGAGGCAGACGAACTCCCCCACTACTCAAAGGGCTCCGCCGACGTGGAGTACGAGTTCCCCTGGGGCTGGGGAGAGCTTGAGACCATCTCTAACAGGACCGACTACGACCTGAAGGCGCACATTGAGGCCAGTGGCCGCGACCTGTCGTTCTTCGACGATGAGGCCAAAGAACGATACGTTCCATTTGTGGTGGAGCCTGCGATGGGTGCAGATCGCTCGGCGCTGGCTTTCATGGCCGATGCGTACGACGAAGAGGGCGAAGGCAAGGATAAGCGCACCGTTCTGCACTTCCATCCAGACATCGCTCCGGTGGCGGTCGCGGTGCTTCCGCTATCCCGCAATGAGAAGCTGGCCCCGAAGGCCCGCGAGGTGTACGACCTGGTTCGTGCCCACTTCAACGCTCAGTTTGACGACACGCAGAGCATTGGCCGTCGCTACAGGCGTCAAGACGAGATAGGAACTCCCCTCTGCGTCACGGTCGACTTTCAGACCGTGGAAGAGGACAACGCCGTGACGATCAGGGATCGAGATTCTATGGAGCAGATTCGTGTGCCGATTGACGGTCTACGGGCTGCGCTGGAGGACAAGTTGGACGCCATCAGGGAAGCGTGCCAGGGCTAGAGCGGACGGTTGGTCGAATAACGCGAAACCGAATCGGCATTTATGGACGTATTCATTCATGAACACTACGGGATGATGCCTAAGGGTATTGGCAACAAACGGCTCAAGGCCTTAAACAGAGTCCATCTGGAAATGATTGAACAGTCACCTTCAGCGCAACCTATCTGGAGCAGTGTGATGAGTATTCGCCCGGCTGCACATGTGAGACGGCTGCTTCTTATAGTTTTCACTGCGGTGACGGTGCTGACCGTCGCTTGCGCCAATTCCGACGCAGTCTCGTCCGACGACGAGTCGCCAGAGGCCCAGTCCCCAACGTCAACCTCCGGCGCATCTCTAACGTCCGGCGGCGGCGCATCGGACTTCGAAATATCGACGCCCAGAGATGGGGTGTTCGACCTGAGTCGACTTGAAGGCCAACCGGTGCTGCTCAACTTCTGGTTCCCGTCATGCGCTCCTTGCCGCGCCGAACTACCTGACCTACAGGCCGCTTACGAGGCCCACGGTGACGATATCCAGTTCCTTGGTGTTCAACTGCTGGGACTGGACTCTGCCGAGGAAGGCCAGGAGTTCCTGGACGAGCTTGGAATCACTTACCCGTCCGGCGCCGACCCCACGAGCCAGTTGGTCAGGAATTTTAAGATCGTAGGTTTCCCGACGACTATCTTCATCGATAGCAACCACAACATCGTTAAAAAGCACGCCGGTTTCTTGAGCGCAGGCTCTATCGAGACGCTCATTAACTCAACGACCGCTTCCGGGGGATAGATAGACGGAAGCATCGAGCTCCTGATTTGGTGCGGTTGCCCTTGAGTCGGGAAGGCTTGAAGGCGAAAACGCGCCTACGTTGATTCGTTAGATTCGTGAATTCACGGTGACTTGCCGGTGATAACAGTCCCATTTAAGCGTTGCGGACTGCCATAATTCCGGCATGGATTTCGGACTAGCATCACAACTCCCACTCTCCGCGACTCTCGGGGAGGTCGGCGGCCTGGGCGAAGGCCTCATCGTGTTAGTGCGTTGGTTGCATGCGCTTGGGGCCGTCGCATGGGTCGGCGGAAGTGCGTTCTTTGCACTGATCGTCCGGCCGGCGCAGAAAGTCGACCCGGATGGCGTAGGACGGGTCATTGGGCAATTCACCGGCCCCTATCGAGAGCTGGTGGACGCGTCGATCGTGACGATCGTTGTTACCGGCCTCGTTCTCATGTTCGAACGACTCACAGGTGACGATGCCTCGGTCGCTTACTTCATCGTCCTTAGTGCAAAGCTCGTGGTAGCTGGCTGGATGTTCTACATGGTGTGGAGCCTACGGCGTGCCGGTTTCGTGCCAGAGTCGAGGTCAGGACTGACCCAACGGATATCGTGGTTATTTGGATACAACGCCCTGCTTGCCGGAGGCGTGATCGTATTCCTGCTGGCGGGATTCTTGAGGGCGATCTTCGAGACAGCCCTATCTATCTAGCGTTAATCGGCTGAATAGAGCGGTCTGACGCCGGAGTTCCCGATACCTCTTAGAAGCTTGTCCAGCGTCGTCCCCAGAACGGGGTGAACGAAATCGGGTGCGACATCCGCCAGTGGAACCAGTACGAATGCGCGTTCGTGGAGCCTCGGATGCGGTATCTGAACCCCGGGCTCATTGATGACCAGGTTTCCGAGAAAGAGCACGTCCAGATCTATGGTCCGGGAGCCGTAACGTTCAGTGCGGACCCGCCCGATCTCGGCTTCTATCCCAAGCATCGCCTCTACAAGCGCTGATGGGCCTAGACCGGTCTCGATCATCGCCACCTGGTTCAGGTAATCCGGTTGATCGCCGTCCACGCCCCATGCATCCGTCTCGTAGATAGATGATGTCTTTATCACTCGGCCAATCCGGGACATCGCCCCTAACGCCATCTCAAGATGCCGCTGCCGGTCTCCGTGGTGCGAATGTAAATTGGATCCGAGGCCAATAAAAGCCGTTACGAAGCGATCAGTCACGTCACTGAACCCCGCTGTGAAGGAGTCCAGCCCCGAACAATGGCGTCGCTCATTCTTGCGACCCGTGCCATCTCCTTAACATCGTGAACACGAACGATGTCCGCTCCGCGCTCGATAGCAAGGGCGACCGTCGCCGCAGTACCTTCCAGTCGCTGGTCGACGGGGAGGCCCAGCACCTCACCGATAGATGCTTTACGAGAGGTCCCTATTAAGACCGGGTATCCAAGATCGACCAGTTTCGATAGCCCACGCTGCATATCTATACTCTGCTCCGCCGTTTTTCCGAACCCAATTCCTGGATCCAGGATCACATGCGAAGGAGGAACTCCGGCTTTCTCAGCCATCGAGGCTGCGCGTTTGAGGGCCCCCACAACTTCTGTAACCACGCCCGTCGGATAGACCTTGCGTTCACGGGTGTGATTGATGATTACGGGCACCCCCAGTTCAGCCACGGTAACTGGCATAAGACGGTCGGTCGCGAACATCGAGACGTCGTTCGCGATCGCCGCTCCTGCTGCGATAGCGAGACGGGTGACCGACGACTTCTGGGTATCGATGCTTAAGGGAATGCTGAGTCGTCCGGTAAGCGCTTCGATAACGGGAATTACCCTGAAAACTTCTTCATCATCCGAGACCGGGTGTGCGTCCTTATATACGGACACTGGTCGGCTTGATTCACCGCCTATATCTATGATATCGGCGCCATCGTCCTCGAACCGTAGCGCCTGATCTACGGCCCGTTGGACGTCGGTGCCCGTCCCGTCGCCCGAAAACGAATCCGGCGTGACGTTCAACACGCCCATGACGTAGGTCCGTGACCCCCAGTTGAAAGTCCGGCCGCCGATCACAAGCTCACGAGAGCTGTTCGTCATGGCTTCATTGTTGGTCACTCTTGCCACGGTTCCTTGTGTTATGGGGATCCTTGGAATGGATACGATCTGGGCAGAGGTCAGAAAACGGCCGGATTGGGACTGATTGACTGAACCCTTCTTGAAGGGGGAGATACCCATCGATGCTATCACCGGGTATCACTTCTGACCTCACTAAATTGATTGCGACGACCCCCACCGTGCAGTACGATTGCCGCTCGGAACAGGTAAGTAAAGCGGTCGGTTGAATCAGGTCGCTTTCACACACGCCGACATCGACTGACACCAAGCGAAATTACGCCTGACAGTCCGGAGAGCCGAGCAATCTCGACCGATACGCCCCATACTACCGATTCCGAATCTGACGAATCAGAACAGCCTCGAGACCCGCGCACCGTTCTGGCGGAACGGCGTCAGAGCGCGCTCCTTGGCGGCGGGCAACGGCGTATAGACGCTCAGCGTGAGCGCGGCAAGCTAACGGCTCGCGAGCGCCTAGAGTTGCTCTTTGACCCCGGAACCTTTACTGAGATCGATTCATTTGCCTCGCACCGTGCGTCAGATCTCGGTCTGGACAAACAGCGATTTGACGGCGACTCGGTTGTAACGGGATACGGGGAAGTAGAAGGGCGCACGGTCTGTGCCTACGCCCAGGACTTCACCGTACTCGGCGGATCCCTCTCGGAGGTCGCCGGGATGAAGATCTCCAAGATCATGGATCATGCCATGCGGATCGGCGCACCGATCGTCGGCGTGAACGACTCAGGCGGAGCTCGCATTCAGGAAGGCGTTACCTCTCTCGCCGGGTATGGTGAAATCTTTACCCGCAACGTCCTGTCATCCGGCGTGGTACCGCAAATCAGCGTCATCGCCGGACCAACAGCCGGAGGCGCGGTTTACTCCCCTGCCATTACCGACTTCATCTTCATGGTCGATGGTATCGGCCAGATGTACATCACCGGTCCCGGCGTGGTGAAGGCCGTGACCGGGGAGGACGTATCGCTCGAAGATCTTGGCGGAGCGCAGACCCACGCCAGTATCAGCGGCGTCGCTCATTTTGTGTCTCCTGACGAACAAAATTGCTTCCAGTCAGTCCGAAAATTACTCTCGTTCCTACCCTCAAATAACGTAGAGAATGCTCCATCTGTCGAGGTCAACGATGATCCTAAACGCAGAGATGAGTCTCTTGCGACGGTCGTCCCAGAGAACCCCAACCAGCCGTACGACATGCTGGACGTTATCGGCCCGATCGTGGACAACGGAGAGTTCTTCCAGATTCAGGAGCAATACGCTCTCAATATCCTGGTCGGATTCTCACGCATAAACGGTGAATCGGTAGGCATCGTTGCGCAACAACCGGCACAATCCGCCGGTGTTCTGGATATCAACGCCTCAGAGAAGGCGGCCCGATTTATTCGTTTCTGTGACTCGTTCAACATCCCGATACTCACACTTGTGGACACGCCCGGTTTCATGCCGGGCACGGCACAGGAGCACGGAGGGATCATTCGACGTGGTGCAAAATTGCTGTATGCATATGTCGAGGCGACCGTGCCCAAGGTGACTGTCGTAACGCGGAAGGCGTACGGCGGGGCGTACATCGTCATGAGTAGCAAACATCTGCGTGGAGACATCAACTACGCTTGGCCGTCTGCAGAGATTGCCGTGATGGGCGCGGATGGTGCGGTCGCAGTTATCGGCAGAAGAGATATATCAGCTGCGGACGATCCTGACGCAAAGAGGAAAGAACTGGTCGCCGACTACGAGGAACGGTTCTCGAACCCGTACATAGCGGCCAACCGTGGGTACCTGGACGACGTTATCGATCCAGCGGATACCCGCCCGAAGATCATTGCAGCGCTCAAAATGTTGCGTAACAAAACGGACACCATGCCTGCGAAGAAGCACGGCAACATCCCGCTATGACGGGATCTGGAGGCGTGAGTACGTTTCCAGAAAAGACAAACGAAATCGAAAGGACACGCTGCGGACCCCGAACGCTGAAACACGCTGTCAGAAAGACTACTTAAATCTGATTGCGGCGGCGTTGACGGACCGTTGCACCCGGTCAAACGAGAGGACTATTAGAGTTGCGGAGTAAAGTTACGGTCGTAGGCGCGGGCAATGTCGGCGCTACAACGGCACAGAGAATCGTAGACAAAGCGCTGGCAGATGTGGTGCTGGTGGACGTTGTCGAAGGCCTACCCCAGGGCAAGGCGCTGGACATGGCCGAGAGCACACCCGTTTCAGGCGCAGACGTGAGCGTGACCGGAACAAACGGATACGAGGAATCTGCTAATTCAGATGTCGTCGTGATTACGGCGGGCATCGCACGTCGACCCGGTATGAGCCGGGATGACCTGTTGCTCACCAACATGAAGATCATGACTGCGGTCGTTACGGAAGTCGTTAAGCACTCACCCGACGCCATCCTGGTCATCGTATCCAACCCGTTGGACGCAATGGTACAGAAGGCCTACGAGGTCAGTGGGTTCCCGAAGGAACGGGTTGTGGGCATGGCTGGAATCCTGGACACGTCCCGGTTCCGGACCTTCCTCGCGGAAGAGCTCAACGTCTCGGTGACCAACGTTTCTGCGTACGTGCTTGGAGGCCATGGTGACTCTATGGTCCCGCTACTTGGCACGACCACGGTCGGCGGCAAGCCAGTGACCGAGATGATAGAAGCTGGACGCCTGGAAGAAATTGTCCAGCGAACTCGTGACGGTGGTGCAGAGATCGTCAACTTACTGAAAACCGGTTCTGCCTTCTACGCACCGTCCGCTGCCGCCGTGCAGATGGTCGAGGCTATCCTTGGCGACCGTAAAGAAATACTGCCGTGCGCCGCGTACCTCGAAGGGGAGTACGGCATTTCAGGCCTCTACGCCGGTGTTCCTGTGAAGCTTGGCTCCGGTGGCGTAGAGGAGATCATAGAGATCGACCTAACAGATGCCGAGTCGACAGCACTGAAGGCATCCGCGGACTCCGTACAAGAGCTGATCGACGTGATGGCTGCCAACCAGTAGTCAGAGCTGTCAGGTGATGAAACGGGACGGAAATAACTTCCGTCCCGTTTTCGCGTCTGCGGCAATTCACTTTGGCTCACTAAAACCGTATGTCAACATATCGCTCTATGGACTCGCTTCCCGCGATGGGGTCTTACTTTTCAACGCTAAGATAATTTTTGGCAGTTGAAATATCAGCGCACGCGATAAGACGGTGGTGCTCACCGAAATGAGCGCCACCGTCTTATTCAATACATTCTGGACTTCGTACTACCGAAGATCGATCACTGTGTTAAGTCGGCCCGGAATCGGGGTGAACTCCAGTGGTTTGTGTCTCGATGCCGTCGAACGCAGTCCTAGTGGTAACCCTTCAAATGGCTGTGTGTAACCACCCACATTTAGCTTCCGATAATCAATGCAGGGGTCACTGGCAAGCGGACAGGGATATCACTGACATGCTCAGTGAGGCACACTGTCGGTGTTCCAAAAAATTTGAATATGACGCCTGTGTTGTGGGTTGTCATCAGCCTGAATGAGGAGTCGATATGCCACGGATTCATGTACTCGGGGCCGGCACGCCTACGCCTACCCCTACGCGTTTCGGAACGGCATACGTTGTGGAAGTTGATGGCGAGTTCATCATGTTCGACTGCGGGCCGGCGGCTACACACAAGCTAGTCCAGGCGGGCATGTTTCCGACTCAGATCGACAATCTATTTTTCACCCACCACCACTTCGACCACGATGTCGACTACCCCTGCTTCCTGCTTACTCGCTGGGACCAGAGCATCGGTAAAGAAAATGATTTGAAGGTGTTTGGCCCCACTCTCACCGAGTCGATCACCGACAAGTTGATCGGTCCCGACGGGGCGTTTACCCACGACTGGAAGGCACGTGTTAATCACCCGCTCAGCCAGAACGTGTACGTGAACAGAGGAGGAAAGCTTCCCCGGAAACCTCCAAGTGTTGATGCACGTGACGTAGGTGTGGGTACGGTACGCACGACAAATAAATGGGAAGTGACGTCCGCTCCAGCAGAACACGTGCAGCCCTATTTGGACTCGCTGGCCTACCGTATGGACACCACAAGCGGATCGGTCGTTTTCACAGGCGACACACAACCCTGTCAGTCGGTTATCGACCTTGCCAAAGGGGCCGATGCACTGGTCTGCATGTGTTGGGACGACCAGGACGCCATGAATTCTGTCGGAGAGGGACCTGGGCAGTGCGGAACAATTGGCGCCGCGGAGATGGCAGCTGCCGCAGGAGTCAAGAAGCTACTTCTGGCACATATCGGTCCTCACCTGTCTCAGCACGGCGTCATGGAGAAAGGTATCGGAGACATCAGCCGTATTTTCAACGGCGAGGTAATCTTTACCGAAGAGATCATGCCCGTAGACGTCGCACCGGACGGCGGCCTATATGAAGAAACGCACTCAGACGGTGATGGCCACGAACACGATCATGGGGATGGACACAGCCACAGTCATTAGTACATAGAACTAGAAAATAAAAAGGGGCGGTCACCAATCGGCGACCGCCCCTTTTTATTTTTTCGCTCTCGTCGACCTTGTCGAACGTTCCGCTAGCTGACCGCCATCGGCGCAGCAGCAGCCTTTGCGACCACATCCTTGGTGGAGATGATGTGACGCTGCAGGCCAAGTTCTTTCGGCTGCATTCCCATAGCCAGCCCCAACATCTGGGGTAGGTGGAGGATCGGAAGATCAATCTTGCCGCTGGGCCTGCGTTTCGCCGCCTTCGGCTGGTATCCGTCAAGGTTCAGGTGGCAGAGGGGGCAAGGTGTGACCATTGCGTCCGCTCCCATGTCCTTCGCTTCACCCGTGTGATTGGACACCATTTGGATGGCGTTGCTCTGGTTGATGAGCAAGATGGGCAGACCGCAGCACTTGGTCTTGCCGGAGTTCTCTACAGCTACAGCGCCCGTCGCCTCGATAAGAGTCTCAAGCGATGTTTCCCTTTCCGGGTGCTCGTCAAAACCAAGCGCATCGCTCGGTCGGACGATGTAGCAACCGTAGAACGGGGCGAAGTTAAGTCCGGACAGCTCTTTGGTGAAGGTCTTCTGGAGTTCTTCGATCCCGATCTCTTCAACCAGCACCCACAAAAGGTGTTTGATGACCGTAGTGCCCTTGTACTCAAGCCCCTCTTCGGCGAGGACCTCGTTGATCTCGGCCAGATATTCGGGATCCCTGAGCACTCTTCGGTTGGCCTGCGACATAACACCCTGGCAGGTGCTGCAGATCGTCATGATAGGCACGCCCATTCGCTCAGCCAGCGCGAACGTACGAACGTTCAACGCATCCCCGAGTTTCTGGTTGCGTTCCTGCAAGACACCGGCACCAGTGCAGGCCGCAGATACGATCTCTTCGCGCTCGATTCCCAGACGGTCCATCACTGCGTTTGCGGACACAAGGAGTTCCGGCGTGCCGCCGCGTGCGACACATCCCGGGTAGAAGGCGTACTTCATTTGCTGTCCCCTGCTATCACGTGGAAAAGACGGTTAATCATTTACTCTCCCTCAATCTTTTCAAACACCCGTTTCACCTTTTCAGGCTCAGAGGATTTGTGGGCCTTCCAGGGGAACTTGCCCTTCATCATGGCCCGGATGCCTACTGGGGCCGAGTCCAGCATGGCGGGGACGTTGAACATCCCCATGCTGTCGATCGCCAGCTTCGCTTCGTCCAACCGACCGTTCTTCTTGACCGACTTGGCGAAAGAGTCTGTGTGGCGTGAGCCGGAAGTGTTGTTGAACCCGGACTCCATCGCCATATCACGCATCAGCATGATCCTGCCCATAGGATCGACATCCTTCGGGCAGACCTCAACACATTGCATACAGCGAGTGCAGTCCCATACGCCAGAACTTTCGTTCAGCGCACCCAGGCGATCCTTCTGGTGTCCGTCACGTGGGTCCTTCACAAATCGGTAGGCCTTTGCCAGAGCGGCAGGGCCAAGGAAGCTTGGGTCTACCTCTAATACGGTGCAGTCTGATACGCACGCGCCACACTGGATGCAATTGACGACACCGACCAGATGCGCCATGTCTCCGTCTGACGCCAGGTACTCTGCCACCGGGACGACACCTTCTGGCTGAAGATACGGCTTGACGACCTTCATCTTGTCCCAGAACGGTTTGAACTCAACCACCAGGTCCTTGATGACGGGCAGGTTGCCTAAGGGATCTATCGTGACGGTCTCGCCATTGGGAGAAACAGAGTTCACCCGGGTCTTGCAGACGAGCTTCGCCTGCCCGTTCACGCGCATCGCACATGAGCCACAGATCGAAGCACGGCACGAACAACGCATCGACAGAGTCCCATCGACATCCTCACGCACCGTCAAAAGCGCGTCAAGAATTGTGGTCGTCTCGGCCACATCGACGGTGTACTCCTGATAGCCTTCAGACTCCGGATTTTCGGGATCGTAGCGCTTCACGCGCAGCGTCTGCTCCATCTAGTAAACCCTTTCAACAGGCGTCCAGTTTGTGATCGTGACATCGCTTGTCTCGACCCTGGACCCATCACCGTCTTTGTAAACGAGGGTGTGTTTAAGCCAGTTTTCGTCGTCCCTGTTGGGCATGTCCGTTCGGAAGTGCGCTCCCCGGCTTTCTTTACGAGCGTCGGCCCCGGCGCAGACCGCCTGAGCAACGTCCAGCATGTAATCAAGCTCAATTGCGGACATCAGGTCCGTATTGAACACTTTGCCCTTATTGTCTACAGCTACCCGTGGGTACACGGCCCGGAGTTCTTTTATTCGGGCAGCGGCTGAGTCGATACTCTCCTGGTCACGGTATACCCCGACGCCGGCAACCATGCTCTCGCCCATGTCACGACGAATAGCCCCGGCCCTTAGATCTGCCGGTCGGTCCAGCAACGCCTGATAACGTTGTTGTTCGGCGCTCAACATCGCTTCATCGGAAGAGTGTCGCTCTGCGCTCCTGGCATACTCCGCCGCAGCTATCGCCGATCTCCGACCGAACACGACCGTATCCAGCAAGGAATTTGCGCCGAGGCGGTTTCCTCCGTGGACGGAAACGTTGGCCGTTTCACCAGCGGCGTACAGGCCCGGCACCACGGTTGCTCCATTCACGTCAGTCTTGATACCACCCATGATGTAGTGCATACCGGGTCGGATTGGAATCGGGGACTCGGCCAGGTCGATACCAACGAACTCTAGGGCGACTTCCTGGAGGTAACCGAGCCGTTCTTCGATAAATGTGCGACCGAGGTGTCGCAGGTCCAGGTGGATGTTTCCATCGATACCCCGTCCTTCGTTTATCTCCGTCTGTTCGGACCGGGATACGACGTCGCGGGATGCGAGCTCAAGGTAGTCAGGTGCATAGGTCTTCATAAACCGTTCGCCATCTGAGTTAAGGAGGTATGCCCCTTCACCTCTAGCGGCCTCGGACAGAAGGATTCCAGACCCGGCGAGAGTCGTCGGGTGGTACTGGATCATCTCCATGTCCATGAGCGGTACGCCTGCCCTGTAGGCCAGCCCGAGCCCCTCACCCGTGCAGATCAGGGCGTTAGTAGACGGTTCAAATACGCGCCCCGCCCCGCCGGTCGCCATGATCACGGCCTTGGCCCTGATCATGTGCAACTCGCCGGTGTGGATATTCATCGCCATAACGCCGTGACAAACGCCGTCCTCGATGATGAGGTTGGAGACGAACCACTCTTCATAAACATTGACGTCGAGCTTAACGGCCTGTTCGTACAGGGCCTGCAACATTGCGGAACCGGTGATTGCGCCGACGTAGAAGGTACGTGCAATCTTCTGCCCACCGAAGCGTCGGGTTCCGAGCTGGCCGTCCTCATTACGGCTGAATATCACACCCATGTGTTCCAGCTCGATGATGGCGTCGCCAGCCTCGCGGGACATCAACTCGACAGCATCCTGGTCTGCTAGATAGTCGCTCCCCTTGATGGTGTCCAGTGCGTGGCCTTCCCAATCATCGCCCCGGTCGGTCATCGGCGCGTTAATACCGCCCTGAGCAGCATTGGAGTGGCTGCGAATCGGGTGAACCTTCGATATCACGGCGGCGTCAACGCCCATCCGTGCCGCCTCGACAGAGGCCCGAAGTCCGGCGAGTCCGGCGCCGATTATCAAAACGTCGTGTTGGTACATCTGTTACCTCTTGCTCGCGGCGCTATTGTTTTTATTTAGCGTCTGCCGGGGTGCGTCATTGTTAAGCGTGATGTCGGACCGTTTCGATTAGTTAACCGACTCAGGATAGAGGTAAAGCGCAGAGAGAAGAGCTGCGATACTTTTCGAATCGACTATCGTGCCTTGCCGGATCAGATTCGGTATGTCAGAAACAGGCGTCCTAGCCAGCTCAACATCCTCATCATCGTCCTGAGGCAGTGAGGATGTCGTGAGCCCGGTCGCCAGATATCCGTGCATGTACTCAGTAGAGATGCTTGGAGCCGCCCAGAATCCCAACAAAGGGGTTAGCGTTTCGGCCAGATGACCGGCCTCTTCTTGTAGTTCCCGGATAGCTGCGTCCTGTGGATCTTCCCCCGGATTCAAGTGTCCGGCGGGGGCTTCAAGGATTACGGACTGCACCGCATGTCGCCACTGCCGTACTAGAAGCACATCACCATCATCGGTTATCGGAACAATAACGACGGAGTTGGACTGTTCAATTACACCCCGCTCGAGCGCGGGACGATCCCCTAGACGGATGGTGTCCACACGCATTTTCACGCGGTGGTCGTCGTACACCTGCCGGGTGTCGACGGTGGTGGTAGTCAGCATCGAGTAAATACTACCTCAGTGACTCTCACTACCGGAGTCTAAATCAGCCTCACTATCCACCCGCCTCATCGCTCCCTGCCGCATGCCCAGCCGCCTGGTCAGGGACTGATAAAACGCTTCCGGAGGATGCTTCCTGAGGAAACTGGCACTGAACTCGCTGGTCTCGATCTGAACGCTGTCGCCCGCATGCATCTCGCGATCCACAAAACCGTCTACGCTTAACGTTCCGCCGGTTTCGGTCTCTACGGTGATATTGACCACAGCGGCGGGATGTAAAAGCAGGCCGCCCTGGAGACTCATATGTGCGGCGATCGGCTTCAGAAGGAAGGCTCCGCTGGTTGGGTTCATCACGGGGCCACCAAGTGCGAGCCCGTAGCCCGTTGATCCCGTAGCGGTAGAGATCACAAGCCCGTCGCCACGGTAAGTAACTATCTCCTGGCCATCGACGACTGTATGGAGATCTATCACGCGGATCGACGCTCCCCTGCCGACAACTACGTCGTTTAACGCATGAAACGACCCGATTTGTCCCTCGGAACCGGTGACAGTGGCACGTATCATCGCCCGGTTTTCGATACGTGGGCCTTTTTTATCGACTTCCCAATTTTCCAGATACCAGCCCATTTTCTCAAGCGCATCAGATGCGTCTAACTCTGCCATGAAGCCGACCCGGCCCATGTTGATCCCGAGTACGGGTATGGCATGAGGGGCTGCGGCGTGTGCGCCTCTAAGGATAGTCCCGTCGCCGCCGATGGTGATGACGAGGTCGCTTCCTTCGACTCCGGCTTCCAGGGCCGAGATGGGTTCTGCCGGCAGCAGATGCCAGTTGCCGTCGCCGAATCGCTCTGACAGATAACGTGCCAGTATTCTGGCTTCTGCTAGAAGTCCGTGGTGGATAACGACCACGTTTTGAACTTGAGACATTTCGTCGGACCGAGGAGCGCTAGGTGACGACGCCGGTCACGGCGTTTCGGGCGAACTCTAGCAGTGATGACGGTGCGATACCGAAAACGAGCAGCCCGGCAGAGGCGACCAATGTAGCGGCCCATACAGGAATGTCCGCAGTTACACGCTCTTCATTCTCCGGCTCGTCGAGGAACATCGTACGAATCACACGCAGGTAAAAGAAAGCCGATACGACGGAGTTGAGCACGCCAATGATTGCCAGCCACGCGAGGCCGGAATCGACGGCGGCGCTAAATACAAATACTTTCCCCAGGAATCCGGCCGTAGGAGGGATACCGAGCAGCGATAGCAGTCCCAACGCAAGTAATACGGACAGCACGGGCGCCCTGCGGGCCATCCCGGCGAATCCGCTGATCATGTCGTTACCGGTCTTGTTTGTGATGGCGATGATCGCAAAGAAGACGGCCAGGTTGGTCAGTGCGTAGGCAACAAGGTAGAACAGAACTCCCTGCGGGCCTGCGATGAACCCGTCGCTGTCGCTATTGCCAGCAACTGCGGCCAGCCCAACGAGCAGGTACCCGGCGTGTGCCACCGTGCTGTAACCCAGCATCCGCTTGATGTTCTGTTGTGACAGCGCAAGCAGGTTACCTGCGGTCATCGTGATCGCCGCTAGTATGGCTATCAGCACGGACCAGTCGGCTGCCAGGTTATCGGTGCCAAGTGCCGTGTACAGGACGCGTAGCACGATGGCGAAGGCGGCGGACTTGGAAGCAATAGAGAGGAACGCAACGACAGGCGTCGGAGCGCCTTCGTAAACATCTGGCACCCACATCTGGAACGGCGCCATCGCCATCTTGAAACCGAAACCGGCGACGACCATCACCGTACCCAGCATGATTGCGCTGGACCCAAAGGCCCTGTCCCCGTCGGCATCCATGTTGTTGATGCCTTCAAGGATCCCGGCGATATCGGTCGTGCCGGTCGCACCGTACAGATACACCAGCCCGTACAGCAGTACCGCCGAGCTAAGAGCGCTGAGTAGCAGGAACTTTAGCCCGGCCTCAAGAGACCGGTCCGTGCGCAGGAACGCCGCAAGAGCGGCCGCAGGCAGCGCAGACAGCTCAAGGGCGATGTACGCGGTGATGACGTCCTGTGAGGCCACTAGAAGCATCATTCCGCTGACAGAGAGAAGCATCAGCGCCAGGAACTCGCCCTGGAATCCGACGAACTTGCGGGAATATGTGGCGGCCGCGACGATCACTGCCGCCGTGGTGCCGATCAACAGGAAGTGGAAGAACAAGGCCATCCGGTCGGCCGTGACTGTGCCGAACACGCCGACCTCGTTATCCGGCGTGTCGAACCACAGGATCAACGTGAATACCAATGGCACGATCAACCCAAGCACGGCCAGCCATATCAATGTCGTCTTTTTGATGACGATCAGATCGGCAATGATCACGACCAGTGCAAGGCCCGCAACGGATATTTCAGGCGACAGTATCCAGAGGTCGTGCGCGCTCATATCCTCATCAACTCGCTAATTCCGATCTTGAACACCTCGGTGATGATCTTGGGGTAGACGCCGATGGCGACGATGCTGATCACCAGCGCAACCACCGGGATCATGTCCACAAAATTAGCGTCATCGATATCTTGAAATCGTTCATTCCTCGGGCCGAAGAAGGTCCGCTGCACCATCCACAGGACGTAACCCGCTGCGAGAACGACTCCGAACGCCCCGATGGCGGTCAGCCACGGCCACACTGCGTACGCCCCAAGGAACACAGTCATCTCTGCTACGAATCCGGAAAGCCCCGGCAGTCCTAGTGACGCCAGCCCGGCGATAACCATAGAGATCGTTATGAGCGGCCAGCGCAGGGCCAGTCCGCCAAGGTCAGGAATGTAGCGGGTGTGCGCACGGTCGTAGACAAGGCCAACCGTCAGGAACATGAGGCCAGTGATCGTGCCGTGGGTCACCATCTGCAAGGCAGCACCGTTTATTCCGGCGTCCGTCACCTTGCCTCCCACACCAACAATCGCTGATACGCCAAGTACTACGAAGCCCATGTGGCTGACGCTGCTGAACGCGACCAGGCGCTTGAGGTCCGTCTGGCGAAGTGTGACAACTGCGCCGTAGATGATGCTGATGACCGCCAGCGTAGCCAGAAGCCACGCTACGTCCTGTACCTGGAAATTTTTCGTTTCCTGGAACATGCCGACGGAAACTCGGATCAGGCCGTAACCACCCATCTTCAGCAGCACACCCGCCAGCATGATGCTGACAGCCGTGGGTGCGTCGGTGTGCGCGTCTGGCAACCAGCTATGTACGGGCCACAGCGGCATCTTGATGGCAAAGGCAGCAAACAGGAAGAACCAGATCACTCCTGCCGGTATGAGTAGGTCTGTGCCGATGACTTTGTCAGGTATGCCGACTATGCCCTCCGACGGGATGGAGACCATGGCGAACGTACCGACCCCGGAGGAGAGGAACAACGCCAGTATCCCGATCAGCATGAACGCGCTGCCACCGAGCGTGAAGATAACGAACTTCATGGCGGAGTAGCGGTTGCGTCCACTACCCCAGATCGAGATGAGCATGAACATCGGGATCAGCTCAATCTCCCAGAAGATAAAGAACAGTAGGAAATCGAGCGCCAGGAACACGCCAAGTACCGACGTTGAAAGAACAAGCAGCCATATGAAGTACTCGCGCACTCGTAGCGTAATCCGCCACGATGCGAGCGTAGCTACGGCGGTGAGAAGTCCCGTCAATAACACCAGCGGTGCGCTCAGGCCGTCTATCCCAAGTAGATATTCTGCCCGAAGTCCCTCGACGGGTATCCAGTCCTGGTACCGATCCACCATCTGTACCCCACCAACTCCGCGATCGAAGGCAGCGTAGGTGATGGTGATCAACACCAGGTTCAGGATCGTCGCACCGATGGCGAACCATCGGATTTGCTGGTCGTTCCGCAGGAACAGCGCTATCACAAGCGCCGCAGCCGCCGGGAGGAACACGATTATTGAAAGCCATCCCTCAAACAAGGGCGACCTCCTTGGCGATCTGGACGTTAAATGTGATCTGGAAGTTCATCGGTTAACTCCCCCAGACCAGGAATGCGGCGATTGAGGCGACGACTCCAACGGAGATCGCCAGACCGGCGACCTGAGTCTGACCATTCTGGGCCTGTCCAAGGCCTTTTCCGACCCGATTGGTCCAGATACCAATCTTCACGTTGACGGCGTCAACGGCACTACGATCAAACCAGTCGGCGGCTCGCACTACGCCGCCGTAGAAGAAACGTTTGACGATCCACTGTTCGTACAGTTCGTCCATGAAGTATTTGCGGTACAACAGTATGTATACCGGGCGTGTGCTGTTGGCCATCGACTCCGGAGATACTTTCTTGCTGCCATACATCAGGTACGCGAGGTAGATCCCGATTAGCGCTACCGCAGACGAGACTATCGCAACGCTCCAATTGAACTTGGGCGCCGCTCCGGCATGCTCGATAGCCTCTTCAACCTCGTGCTCATCTGTTACATGCTCTGTGAAGACTGACTCGTTTCCGGTAACGAAGTGGCCGAACTCGTGTTTATCGCTAATGCCGATATCTACGGGGGGGTTGGCCAAGAACCCGGCTCCTACTGCCAGAATCGCAAGGACCAGCATTGGGGCCAACATCACCCATGGCGATTCGCCAAGGTGCGTGTGGCCGTGAACCTCAGGCGCTTCTCCGCCGGCCGCCACGATGGCTTTGGCCTCAGCTTCTGCTCCGCCGCGGTACTCGCCGCCAAACGTCATCCAGATGACCCTGAACATGTAGAACGCCGTCATAAACGCAGCGACGACACCGGCAGCCAGCGCGATCCAACCGATCGTTGAGTCGACCTCGGTGGCGTGAGCCAGAATTTCGTCCTTGGACCAGAATCCGGCCAGCGGGAAGATTCCCGCAAGTGACAGGCTGCCGATCACCATCAGAGTGAAAGTCCACGGCATGACCTTGCGGAGTCCGCCCATGTACCGCATGTCGAACGTCCCTGTGGCGTGGTTCACGGAACCGGAGCCCAGGAAAAGGAGAGCTTTGAAGAAGGCGTGCGTAAACAGGTGGAATATCGCTGCAACGTAACCGCCAAGTCCCAGGATCAGCATCATATAGCCAAGCTGGCTGACGGTGGAGTACGCAAGCACACGCTTGATGTCGTGGGCGACAAGCCCCATAGAGGCTGCGAACACGGCGGTGAACGCACCGATCAGCGTCACAATCTCCATCGTGTATTCCCCTGCCTGGAAGAGCGGGAACATGCGAGCGACCAGGAAAACTCCCGCCGTCACCATCGTGGCGGAGTGAATCAGTGCGCTAACGGGAGTCGGGCCTTCCATCGCATCCGGCAACCACGTGTGCAACGGGAACTGTGCGGATTTACCGACCGCACCGGCAAAGATACCCAGGGCGATCATCCCGGCGGTCGTCGCTCCCAGCGTCCCGGCCAGGGTGTACATGGTCGGGATGTCGAGGAAGTCGTTGCCTTCCGCAAACAATGCTAGAAGCGCTATCAGGAAGCCAAAGTCGCCGAACCGTGTGATAAGGAACGCCTTTTTGGCGGCGGCGGCGGCTGAAGGCTTGGTGAACCAGAATCCAATGAGTAGGTAGGAAGAAACGCCGACCAGTTCCCAGAACACGAACAGTTGAATGATGTTGCGTGACGTGACCAACCCTAGCATCGATGCCGTGAACAGTGACATAAACGCGTAGTAGCGGATGTAGCTGGGGTCGCCCTTCATGTAGCCCTGGGAGTAGATCTGCACCATCAGGCTCACCCCGCTGACAACGATCAGCATGATCGCCGTGAGAGGATCGAGCAGGATGCCAATACTCAGGGTCAATCCAGGGACGCTCAGCCACTCGTGCGTGCCGAAGTCGACCATGCCGTGAGCGTCGTTTACGGCCAGATATGCCATCACCGACAGGCCGAAAGATATGGCGAGCGCCGTTATCGCCAACCAACCAGAGAGTCGTTCGAACTGTGGAAAGAATGGACGAATAATCAGACCGCTGATGAGGAACGATCCCAACGGAATGAGGATGATCAGCCAGACGCCGAATTCTGAGATATTCACGCTCTACAGCTTCCTCAGAATTTCGTCAGCGACATGCTCGCGGTTAAGTGGAACGTACACCGTGAACGGGACGCGCTCACCCCAGTCAAGGATGTCTCCGTCCGGAAGGATCTTGGACGGCAAGCCCTCACCCTCAAGAAGGTTCTTCCACATTTCGGCGGTCAAAAGATTCGCCGTTTTTTTGTACTCAACCCACACTAGACGTACATCTCGAGCATCTCATGTTTTGGTGTTGATGTTTGCATGTTATTAGCTTTAGAGTTCATCATCCGCGCAACGTATCCAGTTCACTCACGTCCGCCGTTTCACGTTGTTTGTAAATGGCGATTACAAGCGCAAGACCAAGTGCTACCTCCGCGGCAGCGGCGGCGATAATAAAGATAGCGAACACATGACCCGACAACGCCGTTTGAACGGTGTCCGCTGTGACCTCTACAGGGCTTCCGGCCAGCGCGGACGGCACTGTGTAACGGGAGAATCCGACGGCGGCAATGTTGACTGCGTTGAACATCAACTCGATCGACATCAGCAAGATAATCGCGTTGCGACGGGTCAGCGCACCGTAAAGGCCGATTGCGAATAGGATCGCTGAGACGAGGAGTACGTTTTCGAGGTTCATTACGCCTCCTGCTCCGGCTCTCTGACAAGTGCTATTGAACCGATGATCGCAGCCAGAAGAAGGACACCCAGCGCCTGTAGCGCAAGTACGTAATCCCGTACTAGTAATTCACCCAGCCATCCGGTCGAGTCGGCAAATACGCCGTCCATCGCCTTCGTCTCGTCGACGCCGGTGTATTCGATGAGGATCGTGTCCCCGTCGCTGTTGGTGGACTCTTCGTACTGGCCGGTCAGGGCTGCGGTTACGTCAAGGTCGGTCAACACGGAATCGCGGTCGGACCAGTTGGCGTCGTAAGCGACATATCCGGCCACGACGACAAATAACGCCGCCATCAGCCCGCCGCCAATTACCAGGAAACGATTGTTCTGCGTCAGGTTGCCCTGCCCCATGTCACGTGTGAGCAGAATGGCGAAGGCGAGGATGATCGAAATCGCACCGACGTACACAAGGATCTGTGCGACGGCAACGAACTCGGCCTGTAGCAAGAAGAAGAGGCCGGCTACGGCGAGGAATGAACCAGCAAGCGCAAGTGCCGCACGGAATACGTCCTTAACTGTAACGACCAGTAGCGCGCCGATAATGGCAGCAGCGGACATGATCCAGAAGACGACGTCTATCGTTCCCGCCATCAGTCCTCCGCCTTCTCGTCAGAGTCGTCCTTAACGTCTGTGCGTCGGTCTTCAACCCATCGCTGGGTCAGATCCTCAACGGACGGCATCTCATGGCGTCCGGCCTTTTTGATGTCGTCCAGAGTTTCTCCGAATGGAGAGTAGTCCTGATCTTCCATCTGCGGCCGAAACCACGTCGAAGGATGTTTCGGCTGGGCTATCAGGTCGTCTTTGGAAAGGACCAGGCTCATACGCTGGTAATTGCTACGTTCAAAGCTAGATCCCATGTGAAGTGCGTCATAAGGACATGCCTCTACACACAGGGCACAGAACATGCAGCGTCCTGTGTCGATATCAAATGTATCGATCGCATAGCTCTCGCCTTCCTGAACGTTGGTGCCGCCCGGGAGAGTCACGATCTTGATGATGCCCAACGGGCAGTATTTCGCACAGCTAGCGCAACCGGTACATCGATCCTCGTACCAGGTGAACTCGTTGCCCCTGAACCGGGCTGCCTGCGTCGGGCGAACTTCTACTCGCTCAAAACCGAGCACCGCACGGATTGCCTTGATAGGACGCTTGAATATGAGGCCGGGCGTGCTCATTCCATAAGCGCGTGCCGCACCGATTACTCCTACGCGACGGTCCGGGTACTGAACCGTGAATGCGGGGCCGATCAGCGTCTTCAAAGTGACGCTCATTCCCTTTGCGAGGCCAATTCCGTAAACCATTAGTCGCGGCCTCCTGCCGGAAGAGCCGGAGCATCAGAGTTCGACAACGTAACGTCCTGAAAATTCCCGGATCGTACCGGGTCATGTTTTGGACCGAGGACTCGTCCGAAGATGTAGACGGAAACCAGGAACACAACCCAGTTAATCCCGGCCATGTACCAGAGCTCGGTCGTTGATGGCGAAGGCCAAATGAGGAGCAGCACACCGCTGACAACAAGGTTGATCAGCGTCAGTTCGAACAACGCCTTCCACGCGAAGTTCATGATCTGATCGATACGAAGTCGCGGCCAGCTTGCCCTGATCCAGACGATCACGGTCAATACGGCCACCATCTTGGCGACGAACCAGAACTGTGACGGGATCGGGTCGAACCCATGCCACCCTCCGAGGAATACGGCGGTTATGACACCACTGGTGGCGATCGTAGCGGCGAACTCTGCCAGGAAGAACAGTCCGAACTTCATGCTGGAGTAGTCGGTCATGTAACCGGCGACGATCTCAGATTCAGCTTCCGCAACGTCAAACGGTGTCCGATTGAGCTCCGCCATCGAAGCGATAAGGAATACGAAGAAGCCAAGCGGCTGGACTATAAAGAACGGAATCGTCTGCGCGTCGACGATGTCCACAAGGGAAAGGGACCCCGACAGCATCAGCACGCCGATAAGCGAAATTACCAACGGTATCTCGTAGCTGATCAGCATTGCGACGGCGCGCATAGCGCTGAACATGGCGTACCGGTTCCCGGAGCCAAGCGATGCCGCCAGGATTGCGAGTACGTTTGCGCCACCGATAGCGATGATGAAAAGAAGGGCGACGTTAATGTCCGCCATCCATGTGCCTGCCCCAAAGGGAATAACGGCATATATAAGGAGCGCCGGGAACAGCATCAAGATGGGCGCAAGTGTGAAGACAAAACGGTCGGATACCGTCGGAACAACGTCTTCTTTGAACATCGTTTTGACGGCGTCCGCTACGGGCGTCAACAGACCGAATGGCCCCCACCTGTTGGGGCCGGTCCGTCCCTGGAACCTGCCAAGTAACCGTCGCTCGCCCCAGATCATTAGCAACACGCCGCCAAGCACGCCGTTAATGATTGCTGCGACCATGATCACAGCAGTAAGAAGGAAAGCGAGCCACTCAAGCCCACCCGGAAGCAGCCCGCCACCGAATAGACCGTTGCCAACACATTCCGCATCGCCGGTAGATGACAGCGTGCAGTAGACGTACTTGTAGAGAATGCTGTCGAAGGGACTGGGCATTAGCGGTCCACCTCGCCCATGTTGATATCGATACTGCCAAACGTGACGAACATGTCCGCCAATTTGTCACCGATCAACATCTCCCGGAGGAGCGTTAGGTTAATGAACGATGGAGCGCGCACCTTGCAGCGATACGGTGCGACCCCGCCATCGCTCACAAGGTAGAAGCCGAGCTCGCCCTTTGGGCACTCGGTACCGACGTATGAGTCGCCAACCGGAGGTCGTATTAGTGCAGGTACAGTTTCCGGCCGGACCGGTCCCGGCTCTATCTGCTCAATGCACTGCCGAATGATGCCCAGGCTCTCGCGAATTTCGTGGATCCGCACGATGAATCGGGCGTAATTGTCGCTGGCGGTCGCCAGAGGACGATTGAACGTGACCCTGTCGTAGTACTCGTAGGGCTGTCGATGGCGCAAATCCCAGTCGACCCCGGATGCGCGAAGCATCGGACCGGTCACCGACGCGTCGATCAGCGTCTGGCTGTCGACAACGGCGACTCCGTCACAACGGGCTTGAACGATTTCGTTGCCGCTGACCAGCTCCTCGAACTGGTCGACATGGGCTGGCATATCGTCGAGGAAACGATTGAGCGCCGGCCAGAAATCCTCAGGGGCGTCCATAAACACGCCGCCGGGACGCATGTAGCTGGCGGTGATGCGAGCGCCGCAAAGGCGTTCAAATAACTCAAGGATCTGTTCCCGTTCTCTCATCGTGAGGATGAGAGGGGTGCCCAGTGCGCCAAGGTCCTGGAAGAAGAATCCGGCCGCAACCAGGTGTGAGGCAATTCGCTGCAACTCGGCGGCGATCATTCGCAACCACACGCCTCTGGGCGCAGGCTCGATGCCGGCAAGCTGCTCGACCGACAGGATGTAGGACAGGTTATTCGTCATGGACGAGACGTAGTCCATGCGGTCTGTGAGCGTAACGACCTGCGTGTAGGTTCGACTCTCAGCCAGCTTTTCGGACCCGCGATGCAGGTATCCGAAGATCGGCTCGACGTCTACGACCTCCTCGCCGTCAAAGGTCACCCGCATACGGAACACGCCGTGCGTGCTCGGGTGCTGTGGCCCGACGTTGATCGTTATGGGTTCTGTTTTTAGTGGCATGGTGAGATCTGATTACCGTTACGTGCTGGCGAACATGTGCGATCAGCAGCAAGTGATTACGGGTGGGCTCTACAGAAAATCCTTTCTGTGTGGGTGGCCCTCAAATCCCTCCCAGAGGAAGATCCGTTTCATCCCGTCATGGCCATCAAATCGGATGCCCATGAGGTCATATACCTCTCGTTCCTGAAGCTCGGCCCCTCGCCAGATGTTCACGACGGACGGCACCACTGGGTCGACCCGTCCTTCGCCGCACTTGACCTTGATGACGGCACGTCGGTTCTGGCTCAGAGAAAGTAGGTGATAAACGACCTCGAAGTATCCGATGTAGTCGACACCGGTGACGCCGATCAACATCTCGAAGCCGTTCTTTTTGAGACCGCTCAAAACTTCGACAAGTCGATCACTATCAACCCACACATCGATATCGCCGTTTGCTACGACTGCAGTGGCCGCAATCGCTTCTATCTGTGCAGCCAGGTCTTCGCCTGATGTCTGGAACGCCGTGCTGGAAGCCACTAAGCGTTTTCCGCCCCGGCGGTGGTTCCGGACAGGCTGTAGCGCTTCACTTTTTCATGCAGTTGCATAATCCCGTATAGGAGAGCGTCCGGGCGCGGTGGGCAACCAGGAACGTAAACGTCAACAGGAACGATGTGGTTGACACCGGGTACGACAGAGTAAGAGCCGTAGTACGGCCCGCCGCTTGTGGCACATACGCCCATCGAGATCACCCATTTAGGCTCAGGCATCTGGTCGTATAGACGCCGTAGTGCGGGCGCCATTTTCCAAGTGACGGTGCCCGCCACGATCATAAGATCGGCCTGTCTCGGAGAGGCGCGCATCGCCTCCATCCCGAATCGGGAAATATCGAACCGGGACATCGCTGCGCCGATCATCTCGAACGCACAGCAGGCCAGGCCGAACTGCATGGGGAACATTGAAGACTTGCGGCTCCAGTTGAGCAGCGTGTCCAGGGACGTGACAGCGACATTACGGTCGAGGTCGTCTGGCGTCTCCAACAGCGGCTCCGGGTACGGAGTGGTGTGGGTGTCACGCATCTGCGAGACGACATCACCCTCCGCCCTGTCGAGATCCCACGTCAGCTCTGACAGGGAATGGTCCGCCGTAGGCACGACCTGTTGGTCGTATGGATTGTTGGTGGTCAAACTAAACCCACTCCAACGCTTTCTTGCGCCATGCGTAAACGTAGCCAAGTGTGACCACAGCCAGGAACACAAGCACCTCTGCCAGTACAATCCAACCGAAGGTCGCTGACAGGACGCCGTATCTCACGGCCCACGGATAAAGGAAAATCGTCTCCACGTCGAACACTACGAACAGGAGTGCGAAGTAGTAGTAACGGAAATTGAACCGGGTCCATCGTGAACCAACGGCTCGCATACCGGACTCGTAGGTCGCCAGTTTTACGATCTGAGATCGTCGATTAACCTCTTCAGGGTCGATATTTCCGCCGAATGGCTCGGGTTCATCAGGCGTGCGGCGAGTAGGGCGCATGCCGGTTAATGTTCCGAGCTTCGACAGCATTAGCATGCCCACAGGCACCGATACCGCGATCAATACAAATATCGCGACCAGGCCGTACTGCCGAAAGTAGTCTTCACCCAAGCCATTTTTCCTCGCATTCAGGTTGCGGGCAGGAGCATATCAAAGCCCCGATACGCCCACAAGTGAAATGCGCCACAATCGAGCTATCTGGGGCCTTGAGGCCGGCGAATATGGCGATAATCATGATTCCCTCAAGTTCAGGAGCTCATTAAAGGCTGAAGTCGATGATGCCTCTACCGTCTTCACCGGCGTGGAGCGCATCAAATCCTTCATTGATCTCGTCAAGCTGGTAGCGGCGTGTGATCAGGCTGTCGACGTCGATCTTTCCTTTCAGGTACGCATCAACCAGTACGTCAAAGGTCTCGTGCGGACTGGCGGATCCGTAGTAGCTACCGACCACCGTTTTCTGGTTTCGGACGAGATCGATCATGTCCAAGTCCGCAGTGTCCCCTACTGGGGCCAATCCTACGATGACCGCCGTCCCGCTTTTGCGAAGCGCATTGATTGAGTTCGCGGTTGTCTCGGCAGCACCAAACGCATCGAACGCCATATCCACACCTCCTCCGGTAATCTCTCGAATGGCTTCAACCGGGTCTGTTTCCCTGCTGTTCACCACGTCCGTTGCGCCGAACTTGTAGCTGAACTCAAGTTTGTGGTCGAAAATATCGACGGCGATGATGCGAGATGCACCGGCCATTCGCGCACCCTGGATCACGTTCAGCCCAACTCCACCAGACCCGAAGACGGCGACCGTCATGCCAACTTTGGCGGCGGGGCTATTGATCACAGCCCCAACTCCGGTAGTTACGGAACAGCCAATCAAAGCGGCGACGCCCATCGGTACATCGTCCGGCATCACCTGGCAGGCCTGCTGTGGTGCAACGATCGTCTCAGCGAATAGTCCTACCTTCGCCATCTGATAGACGTCGGTGCCTTCATCGTGCAATCGGGCGCTGCCGTCGTACTGAAGTGCACCAGTTAGTGCGTTGGTGTCGCAAAGCTGGGGGGTCCCGCTCCTGCAGGACCGGCAGTGGCCGCAATTGGACACAAAGGACATGATACAACGATCACCGGGTTTGACCCGTGTGACATCGGGGCCGACTTCTTCGACGATCCCGGCTCCTTCATGGCCCAACACCACCGGCAACGGCAAAATGGCCGTTCCGTGCATCACATGGATGTCGCTGGCACATACGCCTGCGGCTTCCATTCGCACTCTGACCTCACCTGCTTTGGGCGCGTCCTGGGTCAACTCCTTCACCTGGAGTGGGGTGTTTGCTTCATACAGCACGGCAGCCTTGGTCAAGGGACATGTCTCCTGTGTCTCATTGAGTCTGGGAGTCTGGAATCAGGGCGGGGGTACTTTACCAGTGATTCGCCCGACGATTCGAGATAATTCACGTAATGATCGTGTGCAAAAAAGAAGGCCCCGGACAATTCCGGGGCCTTCTAAATGTTGTCTCTTCGTACGGAACTAGTCGGCTGCTCCGACCGGGACCGATGCAACCTTCTCTTGAAGCAGCTTCTTAAGCGCTTTCACGTTGCCATTCAGGTCCGGGAACTTCCCGTCGTTGTTCGCTTTGTCGAAGACGATCTCTCCGTCAAATGCGATCTTGAAGACGCCACTGCCTCCGGGGGTGACGGTAACCGCCACGTCCGGTCCAACGGCTTGGAAAAATTCGGCTGCCATCCAGGTAGCCACATTGTGGTGGCCTCAAGGAACGCAGTAAGTGATCTCCGCCTGTACTTTACCTTCAGCCATACGGCTCCTCTCCCGGCTTGGCCGGACAGATTACGTTAGGAGTAGATAACGTAGTGGGGGTTCAGTGCTGTGTCAAATGGTTTGCGCGATATCTGACATCAAAAGATGTATCCAAACGAAACCCCTATAATTGCCCCACTAACGCACCCCCCGAACAATACGAGGGATACGAGGAGGCGCTCATGCGATCCGAAGTAGTTCTTACCGAAGTGACCCGCGAGGACGTAGTACGAATCGCTGACTGGCTAGAGGATACCGAGGTATCTGAGATGTGGTTCGGTCGTTATACCTACGACGAACCCGCCCACCTTGGTTACGAACCCCGAAAGATGATTGGCGCGACGCAGGCGGAGTGGGATGAGGTCTTCGACGATCCTCATCACGAGCCACATCGGTCTATTCTTTCGGTGCGTACCGCATCTGGAGAGCACATCGGCGAGGTCCAACTGGCTATCGACGAAGCGCTTGGAGATGCCCAGCTTTCGGTTCTTATAGGACGAAAAGAGCTGTGGCACCGTGGATACGGCACGGCGACGGTTATCTCCTGCCTGGACCACATCTTCCGAAACCTTGGTCTGTTCCGGGCCTGGGTCGATGTCCCGGAATACAACACCTCAGCACGTGAGATGTTTGAGCACCTGGGATTCATCCACGAAGGCACGCTTCGACAGAGTCGCCCGCACGATGGCGCACGTCACAACTCAGTGATCCTGGGAATGCTCGCAAACGAGTACGCCCGCTTGAACGAGTCGATAAGCCAGGGCAGTCACACGGTTTAAAGGCCGCCCTGGCAATTACCGGTTAGCGGTCCCTCCACTCCGGTTGACGTTTCGAGAGGAACGCATCGATGCCTTCATGCGCGTCATGTGCCTGCATGTTCTCGGTCATCAGCTTTTCGGCGACTTCATAGGCAGGGCCGTAGTCAAGGCCGATCTGTGCATAGAAGGATCGCTTGCCGATCGCCAGTGTGTAGGAGCTGGCGGCCGAGACGTGCTGCGCCAGTTCCATCGTCTGCTCATGTAGTTCTTCTGCCGGAACGACGCGGCTCACGAGCCCGAACTGAAGCGCCTCGTTGGCCGAAATGGGCATGCCAGTAAGTAGCATCTCCATCGCCTTTTTCTGAGGAACCGCTCGGGCAAGAGCAACTCCGGGAGTTATGCAGAACAGGCCGTTGCGAACGCCGGGCGTAGCAAATCGTGCCTCTTCGGACGCGACCGCCATGTCGCAGGAAGCGACAAGTTGGCAGCCTGCTGCGGTGGCGAGTCCTCCTACCTCCGCTATCACAGGTTGCGGCAGTAGACGGATCGCTTCCATGACCACTGTCGCCATCCCAAACACGTGGGCGTTATTCGCCTCGTCGCCTTCGAGCAACTCTTTCAGATCATGACCGGAGCTATACACCGGACCTTTCGCACGGATGATGACTACCCTCACCTCATCGTTCACCGCCACCGCGTCCAGCTTCTCCTTCAAACGAGATAGTAGCTGCGACGAAACCGCATTCCGGCGTCGAGGATTGTTCAGCGTGAGGATGGATACGCCGTCCTCGATTTCGTCCAGGACTAGATCCGTTGCCTCAGTTGATACGCCTGTCATGTCCGGCCCACTCCTTGTCTCGAAGAACAAATTTCTGGATTTTGCCTGTGGCCGTCTTGGGAAGCTCGCCAAACTCGACGTGCTTTGGCGCTTTGAAATGCGCTATCCGGTCACGGCAGAACTTAATTATCTCTTCCGCAGATGCCTCAGCGCCCTCGTTCGTGACGATAAAGGCCTTCGGAACCTCTCCCCATCGCTCGTCCGGGACGCCGACGATGCAGACTTCCATCACAGAAGGGTGCTCCATGATCACCTTTTCCACTTCCTGACTGGAGATGTTTTCTCCACCGGAAATGATGACGTCTTTAGCGCGGTCCCGTAGTTCCACATACCCGTCCGGATGCCACACGCCAAGATCACCTGAGTGGAACCACCCACCCTCAAAAGCCTTTGCCGTGGCTTCCGGGTCGTTGTAGTAGCCAGTCATGACCATGTTCCCGCGCATCACGACCTCGCCCATCGTCTCCGCATCACGTGGAACATCATTCATATTCTCGTCGACCACCCTCAATCCGGGCTCGGCAACGATGAACGCAACACCCTGCCGGGATTTAAGATTCGCTCGTTCATGTATGTCCATGGAATCCCAATGCGGCTGCTCAGCGGACACGGTGATCGGTCCGTACGTCTCCGTCAGCCCGTATGTGTGGACGATCACGGCGCCCATGTCCTCGATAGAACGGATGACTTGCGGTGCGGGAGGCGCGCCGGCCGTCATAATTCGTACGTCGGCCAGCTTTCCTTCTCCGGCCAGTGGCGACGAGTAAAGAGCGGTCAACACTGTCGGGGCGGCGCACATGTGGCTTACGCCCTCGTTGGAAACGAGATCGTAAACATCCCCGGCATCGATGCGACGTAAGCAGACGTGTGTGCCTCCGACCGCGGTAACGGCCCAAGTGAAGCACCAGCCGTTGCAATGGAACATCGGGAGGGTCCACAGGTAGACGCTGCGCCAGTTAATTCCTATCTCAAGAGCTTCGCCCAGCGCCGACAGATAAGCGCCACGTCCGCTGTACTCGACTCCCTTGGGCATACCGGTCGTCCCAGACGTGTAGTCGATGGCGATCGAGTCCATTTCATCCTTGAGCCGTACCGACGGATCGCCATCGGGCGCTGCTTCCAGAAACTCTTCGTAGTCCGGCCCGACAATGTCATCGGCTCGTGGGAAGGTATCTACAACCTGAACAAAGGTCGTAATTCCCGGGACCTCGTCTTTGAGGTCACGGATGATCTGAGCGTACTCGGAGTCGAAGACAAGTACCTTTGCGCCCGAATGGTTCAGGATGTATGAGATTTCACGTGCGGAAAGTCGGATGTTGATTGCCACCAGAACGGCACCGAGCCGCATCGGGCCGTAGTGCCCTTCCAGCATCGCCGGGATATTCGGCACCAGGAAAGCAACCTTGTCGCCGTATTCGACTCCAACGTTAGACAATCCAGACGCGAGTCGACGCACCCGGTCAGCGAACTGCGAGTAGGTATACGTCATGTCTCCGTAAACAATCGCCGCTTTATCCGGGTAAACGCCAGCGCTACGATCGAGGAATGACGTAGGGTTTAGAGCCTCAAATCCGACAGCCATATTTTTGACGTCTCCCGTTAGGTACCGGTAATTCCACTGAGTTCGCTTGTGATGGCCGAGTCTTAACTATTAGGGGGCGACTACTCGTTGTTAGGGGTATCGACCCCGGCAACCGTAGTTGATCGACCGGCCGGCCTATCGGCGATAGCAAGTCAGTGTGCCCGTTTGTCCGCCCGTGTGACGTTGAATACGTTCTGAGGGCTCATCGGCAGTCGGTCCATTCGTACGCCCGTAGCATCGTAAATAGCGTTCATAATCGTACCTGCGCGCCTGCCCGGTTACTTTGTCGACTCCATCAATTTTTGGATATGCGGTGCCGATCGCTGGAGAGCGGCTTATGGTGTCGACCAATTTTGACTCCCTGGTAGTAGTGACTGCGTCCCCTGATTGCGGCGGTAGGGTACTACGAGCTCCGCACCGTCGGAGATTTTTGGCGTAGAGCTGCCAGTGCGGGGGTGAGTACGTCCAAGTATTTCAAGCCAGATCCGGTGACCAGCAGCAGCACACGCTCATCCTTGCTGACCGTGCCATCGTTCAGCATCTTTCGAAGCGCTGCTACAAGCGCTCCGCCTTCAGGTGCAGCGAACATACCCTCGTAACAGGAAAGGTCGCTCACACCCTGAACCATCTCATCGTCGGTGACCGTAAGCGCGATCCCTCCGCTTTCCCTAACCGCATCGAGGACGAGGTAATCGCCGATTGCAACCGGGACACGCATCCCTGCTGCGATGGTATGTGGATTCGGGAACAGATCGGCGTGGCGCTTACCTGCGTTATACGCGGTGACGAGCGGAGCACAACCTTCCGCCTGCACAACGACCATGCGAGGGCGCTCTGATCCTATCCAGCCCATGCGTTCCATCTCATCGAACGCCTTCCACATGCCGACGATCCCGGTGCCACCGCCGGTCGGATACACGATCACGTCCGGCAACTTCCATCCAAGCTGCTCGGCGATCTCGTACCCCATCGTCTTCTTACCCTCCGCCCGGTACGGCTCTTTGAGGGTGGAGACATCAAAGAGGCCACGCTCGACCGCCGCTTCTCCCGAGATGCGACCGGCGTCGTTGATGAAACCGTCCACGAGGGTCAGGTTGGCCCCGTACGCCAGACATTCGACCTGGTTGGCCGACGGAGCATCTTTTGGCATGAACACATTGGCTTCAAGACCGCCCGCGGCGGCGTACGCGGACATCGCCCCGGCTGCGTTTCCGGCTGAAGGCATTGTGAGCTTCATCAACCCAAGCTCTTTAGCCTTGGATACGGCGGCCGAAAGACCACGGGCCTTGAACGAACCCGTTGGGCACACGCCTTCATCCTTCAGTAGCAACCCCGGCGAGCCCACCTCTTTACCCAATCGCTGTGCGTCGATGATCGGAGTCATGCCCTCGCCCAGCGTGATGATATTGGCCTCGTCCTTGACCGGCATAACCTCGCGGTAACGCCACATGTTCGGATCTCGGTCTCGCAACTGAGCCTTTGAGCTCGACGCTTTGTCCAGGTCGTACCGCGCAAACAACACCTTTTCGCATGACGTGCAGGTGCGCATCGGGTCTGTGTGTTCGAAGGTCTCTCCGCAGTTGCTGCACTCAAGGTGCGTTATGAAGCTCTCTGGCACGGATACCACCTGATTTTTCTTGGCCAATCGGGGTGAAGTCACGAAGCCACGCAGTCAACGCAGCGACATTGGGAATTGAGCGCATAGAATAGCAGCGAATTGAGCCCCTGATTCGTCCTACTACGGTCTGTAAAGGGGCGTTCAACTATTACGAACTTTCACACAGCACGCAAATACGGAGGCCTGACCAATGGCTCGGACCGCAATCGAGGACCGCTACTACGAGTTGCACCCGAAATCGGCGGAGCTGTATGAGCGAGCCAAGCTGAACTTCCCGAAGGGCGTAACGCACGAGGCCCGGAACATGACGCCGTTCCCCGTCCACATGGAGCGCGGCTCCGGAAGCCACAAGTGGGACGTCGATGGTAACGAGTACATCGAATACAACACAGGCCACGGATCTATGATTCTTGGACAGGCCCACCCCGCGGTGGTGAAGGCCGTGCAGGACCGAATGGCTCTAGGCACCCACCTGAGCGCTTCTTCCGACCTGGAGATCCGCTGGGCCGACCTGGTCAAGCACCTGATTCCATGTGCCGAAAAGGTGAGATTCACCTCCTCAGGTACCGAAGCTGTGATGATGGCGTTACGCATGGCCCGGGCGTACAACGGGCGAACCAAGATCATCAAGTTCTTCGACCACTTTCACGGGTGGTCTGACTACGCCAATGCAGGCGGTACGACCGGCATGGAAGGCATCCCTCAGGAAGTGCTGGACACGATGATCGTGCTGCAGCCCGGCGACATCGGCGCGGTCGAGGCCGCCATCGAGGCGAATGACGTCTCAGCCGTCATCATCGAATCCACGGGCGCTCACATGGGCGGAACACCCATCCACCCGGACTTCCTGCAAGAGATACGGGACGTGACCACGAAGCACGATGTGGTGTTCATCCTGGATGAGGTCGTAACTGGATTCCGCGCTTCTAAAGGCGGTACACAGGAACTCTGGGGCATCACGCCGGACCTGTGCACGCTCGCCAAAATACTTGGCGGAGGACTGCCGGGCGGCGCTGTCGCAGGCAAGGCCGACATTATCAACACGATCGAGCGCGGCCAGATGCTTCACCAGGGCACGTTCAACGGCAACCCGCTCTCAGCAGTAGCGGGCATCGCCGCACTGGAGATGGTGGCGAACTGCGATGTGAACGAGAAGGCGGACGCCGTCGGGAAGAAGCTGAAAGAGGGCATCAACGAGGTTTTCGGCCGAGTAGAGATCCCGGGACACGCCTATGGCATTGGATCGATGATCCACACACGTATAGGGATCGATGCCGAGATCGACGAGTACGGCATCATCCAGGGCACGCCTTCCGGAACGCCGATCACCTCAGACGCCGATCATGAGTTCAAGATGGCGATGTTCAACAACGGAGTCGACAACGGTCGTCGATTCCTCACGATGGCCGTCCACTCGGACGAGGACATCGCCAGGACGTTGGAAGCGTTTGAGAGTTCTCTAAAGCAAGTCCGAGAACAAGGAATGATCTAGCCCGACCCGTGGGGCGATTATTCGAGGGCGTAATCGCCCGTTTATTGTGGTTGCCGAATAAGTACTGTGGCCGATATTGGGAGTAATGAACTGATGGCAGAGCAGGCTGAGGGATTCGATCTTGTTGTGATCGGCGCAGGGGCCGGCGGACTGACTGCGGCCATGTACGGCGCACGTCTCGGACTCAAGACGGTCGTGCTTGAGGGCATGATGCCCGGCGGCCAGATCATCAACGCCGAGAAGATCGAGAACTTCCCAGGCTTCCCGGACGGCCTACTTGGCGCAGACCTCGCACCTTTGATTGAACGACAGGCCTCCGCAGCAGGCGCAGAAGTGCGAATGTTCATGGAAGTCGAGTCGCTGGATTCTGAAGAACCGTACCTGTCACTCTCGACGCCGGAAGGCACGTTCCGTGCTAAGGCCGTAATTGCCGCTACCGGCTCTGACTTCGCCAAACTTGGGGTGGACGGAGAATCAGAGTTTGAGGGACGCGGCGTCTCCAACTGCGCGACATGCGATGGTGCGTTCTTCCTTGATGAGACGGTTGCCGTCGTTGGCGGTGGTGACACAGCGCTGGACGAAGCACTATCGCTCACGACCTTCGTGTCGAGGGTAATCATGCTTGTACGTGGAGACGAGTTCTCAGGGCAGGCTGCTCTCCAGGAGAGAGTTAAGGACCACGCCAAGATAGAGGTCCGATTCGGACAGACGGTCTCTGAAATTCTTGGCGGCGACGCCGGGGTGAATGGAGTCAAGGTCAAGGACAACGCTTCCGGCAAGGAATCGACCCTGGACGTTGCCGGGGTGTTCATATTTGTAGGTACCGACCCGAGATCGTCCTACCTCTCTGAATTCGTTGATCTGGACGGCGGGGGGCACGTCGATACAGACGTTTCGATGAGCACGGCATCGCCGGGGCTTTATGCGGTCGGAGACATCAGGACAGGCTCAGCACGTCAACTTGTGACGTCGGCGGGCGACGGTGCGACGGCAGCGATAGCGGCGCATCGGTACATCGAGTCCCGCTCCTGGCCTGAGTAGGAAGCGTCCTCTAACCCTGTAGGGGGCGGCTGTCTGCCAGCAGTACTTCCAACGCGTCCGCCAGCTTGCCGGTAAACTCCTCACCCACAATCTTCACGGGTGGTGCTGCGCCCTGTTCGGCCTCGATGGATGTGATTTCCAGTCCCGGCATGCCGCAGGGCACTATGTGTTCGAACATCTCCAGGTCTGGTGCAACGTTGAGTGCCAGTCCGTGCATCGCTACCCCACGGCTAATCCGCACACCGATGGCCGCTATCTTTCGGCCATCCGGCTTGTTGCCATCCCCCGGATCTTTGCCGTCTCCGCCGACCCATATGCCGGTCCGGCCAGCAACGCGATGAGCGTCAACTAGATACTCCGTCAGCGTGTCGATGATTGCCCGTTCAAGGGCGGCGACGTAGCTCACCGGGCCAAGGCCCAGAGCGCGAATGTCGATGATCGGGTACGCAACAAGTTGGCCGGGACCGTGATAGGTCGCCTCACCGCCGCGGTCGGTCTCTTTTAGCTCGACCCCTGCTGCGGCCAACGTCGACTCATCAGAAATGACGTGTGATTCGGTCGCACGACGGCCCAGCGTGATGACGTGCGAGTGTTCGAGCAGAAGCAAGGTGTCAGGCAATTCACCGACCACTCGTGCCTCGTGCAATTCACGCTGAAGGGCCAGCGCATCGTCATAGCGCTGCGTCCCAAGCCATCGGACCTGCATTCCGTCAGTCATATCAACAACCCGGGAAGCTTCTGAGGGCTTCCGTCTAGTTGAGCTCCGAATCCGACGTCCACACTTCAAGGTTTCGCTTGAAGGCCTGCATAAATGCAGACGCCTCAGCTCCGTCGATAATCCGATGATCGAACGATAGGCAGATATTCATCATCGACCGTATAGCGATCGAGTCTCCCTGTGGACCAGACAGCACCACAGGCCGTTTGACGATCGCCTCGGTGGTCACAATGGCCGCCTGAGGGTGATTGATGATCGCACCGCCGAGTACCGATCCCAGCGTGCCCGTGTTGTTCAATGTGAATGTCCCACCCTGAACGTCCGCCAGAGCAAGGGAACCGGAGCGTGCTCGTTCCACCAGTGGAGCGATCTTCTTTGCGAGTCCGGCGATACCCTCACGGTCTGCGTCCTGGATTACCGGCACGACCAGCCCGTCGGGAGCTGCGACCGCCAATCCAAGATTCACTCGGCCCTTGAGCCTGATCTTCCCGTCTTCCCAGGTTGAGTTGACCAGCGGATTGTCCCTGAGCGCTCCGGCTACGGCGTAGATGGTGAACGCCAGAAATGTCAGATCGACGCCGTGTCGCTCGCGGAACGTCTGTCGTTGTGCAGTCCTGCAGGCAACCAACCCAGTCATGTCTACTTCCACCGTGCTCCAGGCGTGCGGTATTTCGCTCACGCTTCGAACCATGTGGGACGCAATCATTCGACGTATCGGGGACGGGTCTATGACCAGGTCTTCGCCAACAGGACCCGGCTGGGTAACAGGCGTTGATGACGTTGACGACGTTGACGGGCCAGCGTCTATCGCTGTTTGAACGTCCTGCTTTGTGACCCGGCCGTTTCGGCCGGTGCCCGTGACGGTGGAGAGATCGATCCCATTCACCGCGGCAAGTCGGGATACGACCGGGGAATAGCTACGTTCGCCGCTCGGCTGTTGCGGCGCAGGAGCTACAGCTGCGACCGGGGCTCGCTTCGCTATCTGGTCCTCAAGCGCAGTGTCCCGGAACGTTCCGCCGGTAGGCCCGACGTTAGCTCCTTGTATGAGAGTGCCCACACGATTGGGTGCAGTCGCTTCGGCCTCGCTCTCGGATGCCGCTTCGGCTGCCTTTGCGGTCGCATCGTCTACATCCATCTGTGCGATAACCGCGCCCATCGGCACGGTCTCGCCCTCTTCGGCGACGATCGACTTCAAGATTCCGGTGTGTGGCGCAGGAAACTCCATGCTGACCTTATCGGTCACGACCTCTACAAGGGCGTCAAACTTCTCGACAGACTCCCCCGGCTGCTTCAGCCATTTGCCGATTACAGCCTCGGTGACCGATTCGCCAACATGTGGGAGCTCTATACCGATAGTCGCCATTAGTACGCCGCCAACTCTCTCATCGCTGCCGCAATTTTCTCTGCGGACGGCATGAACTCGGCCTCCAGAAGGGGCGAAAATGGCATTGCCGGGACTTCGGGTCCAGCGACACGCTTAATCGGCGCGTCCAGGTCCTCAAACGCCTCTTCTGCGATGACGGCAGCGATCTCGCCGCCTATACCGCCTGCCTTGGTGTCTTCGTGGACAACCATAGCCTTACTGGTCTTTCGCACCGATTCGAGAATCGTCTCGGTGTCGAGAGGTCGTAGCGTTCTGAGGTCGATCACCTCAACGTCTATGCCCTCATCGGCAAGCGTTGCGGCTGCTTCAAGGCAGTAGTGGAGTACCAGGCCGTAGCTGACCACCGTCATGTCGGACCCGGTCCGTTTCACGTCGGCCTGTCCTATCGGAATCGTGTAGTCGCCGTCCGGGACATCGCCTTTGACGAGCCTGTACGTGCGTTTGTGTTCAAAAAAGATCACGGGGTCATCGTCACGGATCGCTGCTTTGAGCAATCCCTTGGCGTCATACGGTGTGGACGGCGCTATGACCTTGAGTCCGGGCTGGTGGGCGAACGCCACCTCGATCGACTGCGAGTGAAACAACCCTCCACGTACGCCGCCGCCGTATGGAACACGCAGCACCATGGGAGCGGTTCGACGCCCCTGTGTGCCGTATCGCACCCGTGCCGCCTCACCAATGATCTGGTTTACGGCAGGCCAGATGAAGTCGCCGAACTCGATCTCGGCGATAGGCCGCATACCGTTCACCGCCGCTCCCAGTGCAATGCCACCGATAGAGGCCTCTGCCAGAGGTGTGTCGAGCACTCGCTCCGGACCAAACTGCTCTAAGAGACCTTCGGTGGCGAGGAACACACCGCCGCGCGCTCCGATGTCCTCGCCTAGCGTGAAGACCGCGGGGTCGCGCTCCATCTCTTCACGAATAGCCTCACGCACCGCCTCGATAACTGTCATCTCGGGCATTAGGACTGGTCTCCCGGGGAGCCGGGTGCGTACACCTGCTCGTAAAAATCATGTGGCTCAGGGAAGGGAGCATTTTCGGCGTCTTCGGTCGCCTGATTGACGACTTTCTGAGCCTCCGACTTGATCTCCTCATCCAGAGCGTCGTCTAACGTCCCGCTCGCACGAAGTAGTTTCTCGGTGGCGGGGATCGGGTCCATATCGCGGATTCCTTCAAGGTCCTCCGCCGGTCTGTACCGTGTGTCGTCATCATCGCTGGTATGCGGCAGGAAACGCTCCACTACAGCCTCAACAAGCGTCGGCCCATTGCCGTTCAAAGCCCGGTTAGCGGCAGCGCCAACAGCCTCGTAAACAGCCACGGGATCGAAGCCGTTTACCTCGCTACCCGGAATCCCGTACGCGCCCGCCCGGGTCGCCACAGATTCGATGTTCATCTGCTGCGATATCGGCACGGAGATTGCGTACTTGTTGTTCTCGCAGAAGAAGATGATCGGGAGGTCATGGATAGATGCGAAGTTCATCGCTTCGTGCGTCTCGCCCATGCTTGACGCGCCGTCGCCGAAGTAGGCCACGGTCACACGCTTTTCGCCGCGCATCTTGTCAGCCAGTGCGACGCCAACGGCCTGCGGAAGCTGCGTGGCGACCACGTTAGAGAAAGACACGATGTCACGCCGAGAACGGTCGATAGCCCCATGCAGCGGGAACTGGCGTGCGCCGGACAGCGGCTCTCCATCTTTTGCCAGGAATCCCAGGAGTAGCTCAAGCGGCGTAACACCTAGCGCGAGCATCGTAGTGAGCTCGCGGTAGTAGATATAGAAGCGATCACGTTCAGGGTCCAGCGCCTTGATGGCACCAACCTGTGCCGCTTCATGGCCCTGGGCTGAGGCGACAATAGCCGCCCTGCCCTGGCGATTCATCTGCCAGATACGTTGATCAAGCGCCCTGCTGAGTACCATTGTTCGGTACATTTCAAGCAGGTCGTTGTCGTTCAACGGCGGCGGACCGGCACTATTTGCGGCGGAGCTTGTTGATTGTTTAGATGTGGTGGGCGATTGTTCGCTGAGCATATGGCCGCAATTATAGGGACGGAAACGTCCCGACTACGACCCGCGATCAAGGTATCGGCATTCTGGATGTTCATTTAATGGGTGAAGTTGTCCTCGGAACGGCGTTCGTTATCGCCGCATATCTGGTCGGAGCAATTCCGACCGCGCACATCCTTGGACGACGTGCCGGACACGATATCCGGGAGATGGGCAGCGGCAACGTTGGCGCGTTAAACGCCCTTCGCTCGCTGGGAAAAGTGGCTGCGACGATCGTTTTCGTGGTCGACATTGCAAAAGCGTCATTGGTGATGCTGGCCGCTATGTTGATCGGCGTGCCTGACTGGTCGATGTACGCCGGGGCCTTTGTCACGATGCTGGGGCACAACTTCCCCGTATACATAGGTTTTCGTGGAGGGAAAGGCGCTGCCGTGATGACCGGCTTATCGCTGGTGGTCGTCCCTTATCTCACCTTGTTATCCGTCCCGGCCTTGCTGTTGGGGTACGTCATTTTCCGGTCGGCATTCTGGGCAATGATGATGACCTTCATATCAATCAACATACTGACCATCGTGACCGGCCAACCCACCGCACAGGTAGCACTCTGCATTGCGTTGACCCTTCTGGTTGGCTCGACCCACCTGTTACGAGCCTTCCGCCTACTCTGGCCGGCCATCAAGACGCTAGACTTTCATAGAATCGGTGAGATCGAATAAGACGTAACACCTGTCGACAGGTCCTGATTCACAAAAATTTCAATGA
>Ga0114999_10000544_pt1 | contig 55930 bp, 45 predicted proteins | sample ArcticOcean_MG_C_3_FD_89820 | JGI IMG/M metagenome (GOLD analysis project Ga0114999, IMG submission 89820) | Marine microbial communities from western Arctic Ocean - ArcticOcean_MG_CB8_126 | ecosystem: Environmental > Aquatic > Marine > Oceanic | place: Arctic Ocean: Canada Basin | collected...
GATTGGGTTCTCAGTGATCTCGGTCTGTTTGATATGATGTACATCCGAGAGTCATATTGGACAAACCCCCACCGCCTTTCCCTCGGAGGTCATGGTGCTGAGATTGTGAAGGGAACGTTTGTGAAACCTCTCAGGATCATGATTGACCATGCCCCTCTCAGCATTCGGTCCGAATTGGATGGATTGCTGACATCGACAATGCGACGTCTCAGCGTTGACACCGAGGCGTCAGATGCCATGCAATGGTTTCATCTCGCATTCAAATCGGGCATCCAGAACGGTCGATTCATCACGCACGCTGGATTCGGAATTCGCCCCCTCATCCACCGCGGCTTGTTTGCAATGGCGATTGACTCCGACGAATCTGACCCTGGTCGCAAGTCCATACTCCACGACATTCTCATTCTGCTCGATCCCGAGATGGCTGCAATGCCATTCGACGAGGTCAAGAAAAACATGAGGCCTGCTGCCGTTCGCAAGCGCCGACAATCGTTCTCGATCGACCTTCAGACGGCAGCCCTCACGCCCTATTCCATCCACGGTTCTACAGGTAATTTACGAAATTCCCCACCCGAATGTTTTCGGCAAACAGTGACATCCTATCGACTGCTAGAGGGGGCGTATCAAGAGGGCTTGAGAGATCTGCTCGATCGCTGTTTCTCAATTGTGGACGACCCAGAACTCAAAACTTTCCTTGAGCCCGTTCACGCCCGAGGTGTTGAAGCATTGTCGGCAACGAATGCCTACCTTCCATCCGCTGGAAGTTCAGTGGCCAAACTGCTCAGCCTTGACCTTGTCGACTGATTTCCGTCACCCCATCAATCGCCATCACCCTCGTGTACGGCCCAAAGGGCCGCCCCCTATTCCGAGCCGGCCGGTTGCGTTGCAGCCGTGGCTTTGAAGAGCGCCATGCCCCACGACGCGCCGATGTCCGACCGGACGGCGCTTGTAGCAGAGCACCGAATGCATGCCTCCGCACTCCACGCCCCGTTCCGGATGATTGGGAATATCGGTCGATATCGACACCTCCTCCGCCATTTCATCTCCAGGGACCTGAAGATGCGATACCATGGATCAGTTCTGGGGTATGCGTGGTCAATTTTGGAACCCCTCGCGCTCACGGTCACATTCTACATCCTGTTCGAAATCCTCTCTGAGAGTGCCGATCCACATCGACCCCTCAATATCCTCTTGGGCATTTTGATATGGACATTCTTTTCCAGGCTTTGCATCCAAGGCACCGTCGCTCTTCAGCGAAACTCTGGTTTGATCCAACGGGTGTACTTTCCACGGGAATTGTTCCACTTCTCAATCGCTGGATTCCAATTGATTCATCTGGTTCTGAGTCTGTTCATCCTCATCCCAATGATGGTGCATTATGACATCATTCCGTCCGTAAGCATCCTGCTCTTCCCAGCATCTATTCTGCTGATATGCATGCTCGGACTCGGTATTTCGTTCTTCACTTGCATTCTCCAGACACGTATGCGCGACATCGAACACATCATTCAGGTGGGCTTGCGAATAGGATTCTATCTGACACCTGTATTCTACAATCTTGAGATGATCACCTCACAACGAATTCCAGCCGCATACGTCGATGCGTATCTCTATGCAAATCCAATGGCTACCTACCTCACGATGGCCCGAAGTGGTTTGACAGGCTCCGAGATGGGTATCAGCCAGCATCACCTCATGGTCACTATCATTGGCACGATTGTCCTGTTCTTCGCCGGGGCAATTTTCTTCTCACGAGCAGAGCGAAAGGCGGTGAAATACCTATGAGCCTCGATGCCATCGAAATCGAAAACCTCAGTTTGGATTTTCCGCGCCAACCCAAAGGGGGTGGCATGTTGAGAGAATTGCTGACAGGTCGTTTCCGCAAGAACGATCAGCGCGCGCGCTGGTTCAGGGCATTGGATGGATTGAATCTGCATGTTTCACCCGGCGAGGTCGTCGGTATCATCGGTCCGAACGGGGGAGGGAAGAGCACCCTTCTCCGCGTCATTGCAGGCATTTATGCACCAGATGAAGGCCGAGTATTGACCCGAGGACGTGTCACGCTTCTCTCTGGGGTTGGCACTGGATTCCAACGGGACTTAACCGGTCGTGAAAACATCCACCTCACTGGAAGCATCCACGGATTTGAACCCGCGGAATTGCGGCGGCTTGAACCAGAGGTCATCACGTTTGCAGGCATTGGAGATTTCATCGATCAACCACTTCGAACGTATTCCTCAGGCATGCGTGCACGTCTCGGATTCTCAATCATTTCACACATGGAACCCGACATCCTCCTCTTGGATGAGGTGATGAGTGTAGGAGATCATGACTTCAAAACTCGTTCTCGGAAGCGCATCGAAGAAATGGTTCAAGGCGATGCAACCGTGGTCATCGTCTCTCATTCTGTCTCACTCCTGCGCCAGCAGTGTGACCGCGTCCACTGTCTGGTCGATGGAAAACTGGTCACGGATGGTGACAAGGAAGCCGCCTTTGAGTGCTATCACCGATCAGAGGAAGAGGAGTGAGATGCCGTCGAAGGATTCTGAGGATGACGACACCGGCGAGGTGAATGTGGACCACCTCTCGTTCAGCCGGGCTCAGGTCGCTTATCTACAGAGTGAATTTGAGCGCCAAGGACGATGGGTCACACTACTCACTGAACGGGAAGTACACCTCACCAAGCAACTCGATCAGATTGAGAGTTCAATGAGTTTCCGACTGGGACTCGCTCTGACGTCCCCCATACGCTGGATCATGAGACTGAGACGCCGTCGAAAGGCAACTCGAAAGTCAATCGATGATGCTGAAGTTGCAAATTTATTTCCATCCGGCCTGCTCATCACACCAGAATTATTGCCCGAAGACGGCACCCGGCAGAGTGTGGATCTCTTCGTTCAGGAAATTCTGCTCTCACTTCTTCGCCGGCGGGTTCCTGTGGAGAGCATCCGGATCTTGATTCTCGAAGCATCGACAGGGTTGGGAGATGAAGAACTCATCACGGGCTTGGACCGTTTGATGGGCCATCTATTGAAGGACGAGAATTTAGATCAGCAACGAAAAAATTTCTTTGTCGCGTCCTTACGGGTTCTCGCTCATAGAAACGCTGCGGGTACGATTGATTTCGGGGAACGATGGTTGACATCCTCAGGGGATACCCGTGCGATGCGAACTTTGGTTCAACTGACCCTACAGGCTGGCTCCTTCCATCGTACCATCGAACTTCTTGAGGGCTTGCCGCGAGACCCGTGGCGAGAGGAGCGATTGGGACAATTGAGACGTGCGATTGCTGTGGAGAGTGAGGGAATAGAATCGGGGCCACGGGTGAACGGTTATGTTCCCCGGCCAGAGACTGTCATGTATCATGCAGCCCAGAGCATGCCGCATTCAACCTCTGGTTACTCGATTCGAACTCACGGGCTCGTCAAATCCATGTCGGGGTCTGGTTGGAATATCGAAGTCATATTGAGGCACGGATATCCTCTCGATCGCAGCGATCACGACGGAGGTGAAGTGCATGCTTCAGAAGCCATTGATGGCGTCCATTATCGCTTTGGAACAACCGATGGAATGGTTTTACCTGAGAATTTGATCGATTATGGTGACGTGTTCAATTTCAGTCGATTTATCGAATATCAGAAACAATCGGTTGAATCAATCCTCTCTTTTGCAGAGGAATTCCGTCCCGCAGTCATCCATTCTGCATCGAACTTCGTCGTCGGCTTGGCGGGTGCCGAAGCAGCCCGCCGCCTCGGCATCCCATCCATCTATGAAATCAGGGGATTCTGGCACTTGACACAGTCTGCGAAGCGCCGAGGATACGAATTCTCAGATCACTTCGATTTAACCGAGCGTCTGGAAATCGAGACTGCCAAGCGATCAGACCATGTGTTCACAATCACAGGAGCTCTCCGTGATCACCTCATCGAAAAGGGAGTTGACGGAACGCGAATTTCGGTCTTACCGAATGCGGTTGACGCCACCAGATTCGTCCCTCAAGACCGGGACCCGGCGCTTGAGGCCTCACTCGAATTGGAAGACACTGTCGTGATTGGTTACATTGGCTCATTCGCTGAATACGAAGGCCTTGATCTTCTGCTAGAAGCAGCAGCCAGACTTCGAGATATGACCACCACAAAATTCCATATTCTTTTGGTGGGGGATGGCGCGATGAATGGTGAACTACATCGCATGGTCCGATTCCTCGGCCTCCAGGAATGGGTTACATTCACCGGCCGAATCAGCCACCAAGAAGTGGATCGGTATTACTCTCTCATCGACATCATGCCTCTGCCGAGGCGAGGCTTCAGAGTTTGCGAACAGGTTTCTCCACTGAAACCGTTTGAGGCGATGGCCACCGGAAAAATGCTCGTCACTTCAGATGTCGCGGCGCTTTCAGAAATCGTTCAGCACGGTGAGACCGGGCTCATCCATGAGAAAGATAATTCGAGTGCTTTGGCGGATGCTTTACTCCGCGGCATCAATGATCAAGACCTCCGAATGAGGTTGGGCCAAAATGCGCGTGAGTGGGTGACAGAAAACCATGATTGGAACCGAATATCCCAGTTGGCCATCGATGTCTATAACCGTCTAGCGGAGGCATCCTGATGGTAACCGAACAGGATCTGAGTTTGCGAGACCTTCGTCTGAGGAAAGGGTCTGCACAACTTGAACTGAACCGGATTCGACAGTCCACATCCTTTCGGTTTGGTATTCTCTTCACTCGTGCGATACAGAATCCGTTGCGATTGCTGCGACTTCCGTTTGATCTCATCATTCTCGCCATCGAATTGATTCGCGGGGGTTCAGAGATCGACCTTCCCTCACGAGAACTCCGGCGCAGCGTGCTTCTCATTTCCAGCGGAACGCCGTCGAGGACTGAGCGTCTAGAGCAATTGGCGAAAGTGATTCGCGTTGAGGATTCAGATGTGGAAGTTGTACACCTCACGTTGGGAATCAATCCTGCTCATGCTGCTTCGGAGGATGTGATTCGCTACACCGCACCGGATCCATCACATCATCTCTCACGCGAAGATGCGGTGCTCACAGAACACCTGGGCTTGCTCCTTGCAGCCCACCGCCCGACCGTCGTGTTGTTCGACGGTGCGTTCCCCCACCATGCATTGATTCGAATCATGGAGGAACATCCGCCTCAGCATTGGATTTGGCTGCAACCCGGGGGTAATACCACCTCTGCAGAAGCCTTTGACGCTGTGATGGTGCCGTCGGAATTGTTTGAAGATGATCCGGATTTAAATCATCCACCTGCTGTCCACCCCCATCAGAAATTCACCTCATCTGAACGAGCCGACATCAGGCAACGTCTCGGAATTGACCCCCACGCGAGCGCCGTCTTCTGCCGTCTCCCACGGGGCCCTTCAAAGAAACAATTGGGACAGTTCAGGAAAGCGATTGAACGGCTTGCAGACCAGGGGGCTCAAACCTTCACGCCTTCAGTTTCATTCTCCGAGGAACCCTGGAGTGGCCTGCGCAATATCCGACCCCTTCCGCTCGGATTGGAAGCGGATTGGATTTGCGCCTTCGATGTGGCAATCATCGACGGGTCATACGAAGCGGTGATTCAATTCCCTCTACTGGGTATTCCTTGCCTGATTTTCCCCAAATTGGGTGGTAAAAATGGAGCCCAAGAGCGCCGAGCCGATGCATTGGTGCAGGCTGGTTTGGCGATCAGGTTGGGAGGTGAAATTGAGAGCATTCGGCATGCGATTCAGATTCTTCTCAACCCCATGCAACGTCGGCGCCTCCGAGCGACCGCTGAAGATCTTGATCAGATTGATTCAGCGGGGATGGAGTGGATTGTCAGCCGGATTTTCGATGCCTTCGACGCGGTTTGATTCCAATTTCATCCACCCACGCATCGACGATGAAGGGCAGGTCGAACTCCGCGCGGATGTGATCTTGAACGCGAATTTTCCGCAATTCATTGTTCTCAAACACCTCATCAGACATGTCTGCTAGAATTCGAGAGGCGGCAGCCTGAATGGATTGCACAACCCACGCTTCGGGATAGACTTCATCCGCGCCTCGCCAGGAGACAATTGTCGGCACCGCCCCCGATGCACCGGCCTCTGCCACAGCTTGGTGGGACCCCTCAAAATCAGAGACAGAGATGAGATGCCCGACCTGAGTGAACCACTCTGGAACATCATCTCCAAAACCATCGAAGATGACGGCACCTTTGAGGAGGCCATCCGTTTCGATTTGATGGAATAAAGAAGCATACCACTCCATCTCCTCTTCCCTTGCCAGCATCCATTCGTATTCTTCCGGCCGTTTCCCCTTGATTCGAAGAACCGCCTCAGGTTGCTCTTCTCGGACGAGTCTGAGAATATCGAGGCCTCTGTCAAGTCGCTTCATTCTTGGCACGACCCCCATCATTCCAATCGACTTGGTGCTGTTCAGATTCTTCTGAAGATTGAAGGCATTCACGTCAACTCCGTTCGGAATCAAACGGGTCCTCTTAGGGGGGATGCTGAATCGCTCGATCGCATCACGCTTCACATGTGGGGCGATGAAGATGATTCGGTCCACGGCCGGCCAATGAATGGAATCAGGATATGAGGTTTCAATTTCTTGTCGATGAAAGCGAATGAACAACCGCTGATGAGACTGAACGTGATTTGAGAACCACACCGCATTGCCGAGGGCCCATTCACAGATCACGATGTCCGCACACCGCAGCAAGCGCTCACTCTCGATTGCATCGTGCTGGTTGTGCCCGGTCCAGTTGTCGGTCATCACACTGAAGCCGCGGTGGATGAATCCTCTCCCAATGCCTTGAATGAATTTTAGGTCATGACCCGCGATGAGAAGGGTCGGCCTCCGACTCACCTTGACGGATTTCCACACCGCTTCGACCGAACCAGCCACATCTCTCCACGTTCGATGGTCTTCAACCCAATTCCGCGCTCGAAGTCCGAGGTCATCTCCACTATCGACGCGATCCAAAGCATCTTCGAGAACTTCGGCGAGGGAAGCGACAGATCCTTTTCTGAACAGCAATCCATTGACATTGTGTTCGATAATCTCTGCGAGGGCGGCAACATCCGATGCGATGGCGATGCGACCCATCGCCATCGCCTCAAATGGTTTGAGTGGAGATACGACTTCACATACCTGAAACGGCAGTCGAGGGAAAGGCGCGATGTCGATGAGTGAATAATACCTCTGGACTTGCTTGAAATCCACCCTGCCAGTGAATCGAATCACATCACCGAGGCCCGCCGCTTCCACTTGCTCGCGTAATGCAGGGAGGGACTGACCATCCCCGACGATGAGCACCGAACCCCGCCAAGATCCTTCGCTGCGCAATCGTTCGACTGCATTGATCAGATGGTCGAGCCCTTCGTAGGGGACGATCGATCCGACATAACCAACCACTGGACCATCTGGTAGGGCAAGGTCCAATCGCAAGGATTCATCCTGTTCAAGAGGTGAGAAGCGCTCGGTGTCCACCCCGTTCGGCGCCAATTCAATTCGATCTGCAGGCACGCCTCTCTGAATGAGAATTTCCCGGAGGGCCTCGGTGATCACAATGACTTTGTCCGCACCTTTCGCAGCTTCCGTTTCCATCCTCACGATGGTCTCGTACATCCCCGTCTCGTCGAACTCAGGTTCTCGGGAAAGGCGGGTCAATTCCCATAATCCCCGGACCTCGTACACAGATGGGATGCCAAGGATTCGTGCTGCGTGGACGCCGACTACACCATTCATCCAGTTGGATGCCGCGTGCAGGAGAGCGGGGATGCCCACTTGTCTGCAATGATTGACGAGGGCTTCAACACCCTTCTCAATCTGTGTTTCCACATCCCATGAGGCATGCTCCTCGGGCAACTGAGTATGGTGATAGGCAATCCCATCGACCATTTCCAATTTATCTGCATCTTCGGCATCCAAACCCAAATCTCGCCAGGGATAGCCATGTCGGGTCAGGCAACGGACACGCCACCCACCGTCCGAGAGTGCTCGTAGGAGGTTGTGGGTTCTGGTTGCGTACCCCGAACTGTGGTGTGGCAGCGAGGTGTGGGCGAGGTAGCAAACGCTCTGTTCCTCATGATCGATGGGCATCGGTGCCTTGGGAGGAAAGGTCCAGCCATGATCGAGAAGGCGGCACCAAGATCTGTATTTTCGGTAATCCCCATGAATCCGACGATCATCGATGTGGCTTTCGATCGAATTAGCCGCTGCGCGGATATCGCCGCGTCGGTTGTGGAGGCGGGCAATCTCACGTTGCATTTGCCCGTCTCCTCCAAGATCGGACTGGTACGCCATGGCAAGGCCGATTCGGAGATCTTGCAATCGGCTATCCTCCTGTAAATGCGTGAACAGCATGGCTGCAAGTTCCACCTCGCTCCAGGGGGAAGGGTTGAGCAATTCTGCGAGTTTATTCACGGCCTTCTGAGGAGGAATCGACGGATCTGGGAAAAATGAATTGACCCGCAATTCGAATAATAATTCAAGAATGAGATGCCCATCATCTCTGTGCCCCTCAAGATCCAGACGGGTCAAGAGAACATCGAGAAGAACCTCCTTCTCGTCGTTTCTGATCATCCTCGATTCGAACACCTTGAAGAAACCTGGGTCTGCCGCGCGGACGGCATACTCAACACCAAACGGTTGGGCGAGTTCCCAGTCGCTGTCTTTGAAGGTGGAAAAAATCGTTCTCCGAATACCTTGTGCAAGTGTTGGGTTGTGAGCGATCTCCGCTTCCACGAAATTGTGAAGCGAGATGGTCGGCACTCCATCCGCTCGTCGAATCTGCATCTCTTTCACGAATTCTGTCGCGTGAGATGGATGCATGAGGTCGCGCCGATGCGGGCGCATATAGGGAGTGACATTCGTCCGCCAATGGTGTGCATCGTGGATAAGGGACGCAGCGCTCTCAGCCTCTTCCTTCGACTCGAAACGGCCCGCTAGCAGTGAATAGGTCGGCGCCAGACCCATTCGATCCGGACTCTCGTTTAATTCCCAGTCATGACTCGCCGACAGCTTTGTCATCGCATCGGCGAGTTCGAATACGTTTGGAAAGGGACCGATCAGGACACTCCAGTCAGACACGCAATCACTCCCATCCGATCTCAACAGTCAGCGCCGATTCGTTCTGAGGTGAAATGCGCACCACGGTCGCATCTTCGCCTGTGCTGTATGCTGAGGAAATCCAACTCTCTATTCTTCCATCTTGTTCGCCGGCTGAGATATTGATATCAACATCGGTAGAGGCAGTTCGGATGAACATCACCCGACCATCCTCTCGCTCCGCCCGAACACCCAGTTCATCCCTTTCGACCTTGAGATTTGGGTGAAGATGCCAGCGAACTTCGAGATCACCAACCGGCTTTCCATCAGCCCGCTTCGCAGTGTCGTGGACTCTGAAACCATCCGGAGACAAGAATTGGAAGCGGCGTTCGATTTGACACCCCTCAAACATCTGACTGCTGGCCACCCACTCCTCACCTTCGGTCACGAGACTGGTCATTTCCCCATCTGAAAGCCTTCGGGATACCTTCGTATCGTGGATGAATGGAATATTATGCGCGCGGGCGGAGCGGACGTGAATGCGATGCTGATCCTCTTCTTGATGATTGAACAATCCACTGTCCACGAGCCATTCCGAGCCATATGCAAAGAGACTCAAATGACAGTCATCATCGTGCCTGTGGTACGAACTGAGAAATCCGCACTTGAGAATGAGATGGAAATCTTCGAGAGGATTCGATGTCAATTTCCGTCGGATGATCCCCCAACCACTCTCCGATAGCAATCGCTCACCTTGCGGCGATTCCTCGATGCGATTGATCCCCCAAATTCGAAGGCGGATGGCTTCGAGGTCAACTTGGATATCCCCGGTATCTCCAATTCTAGGGAGGAGTCCATTTGGCTGGATCACCCAACAAAGGTGTTCGAAGGCGCCCTCTAGCAACATCATAGTTCGAGCTTCCACACCTTCGACACCTCCGCGCTCGAGAAGTGGACGAATCTGAAGAATCCGATTGATCATCAGAAGGTGGTATCCAGGACTGTTCTCAACGTGGACTCCTTCCGTCGAGAATCCGAATCCGATCTCATCTTCAAGTCTCTCGGTGCCGTGTCGACACCAATCAACCTCAGAGTCCTCGACATAGAGTACCAGCCCTGCGAACAGCAAGACGTGCATCTGGTCAAAGCCGTGGTTTGTCCGCTTCGAGTAGAATTCCTCCTCGGCCAACAAACGGGCATGTACGAAAATGGCCTCATCCATCCATGCAAGGTCGTAATGAATCACGCTATCCATTTCAAGCCAGTGTCTGAAAAGGATGAGATTTCTCAGTCGAAAAGCGGTGGAATGGTCGTGCCATGAAAGGTCGGATGAGGGTCCATCTCGGTTATCAACCCACCATTTCCGAGTCCAATCTAGCAATTGATTTCTCACGTTTCTACGGTTGGCTTCATCGACGCGAACCAACCAAATGATGAATTCCCACTGGTGCCATCTCCATTGCCAATTTCGATCTTCAAAGGGGTCTTCGGTCCAGGTGGGCATCGTGCCGATCTCCACGGAGTCAAACCCCTTCAGTCTGATTTCACCGGCAAGGAATTCAGAGACAAAACTCTGTGTGGGTACGCGCGTACAATTCAAGAATTCCTGTTCGAGGAGGTCGGCGTTCTCTGGCCGCCAGAGTAGCCTTCCAGGGACAGCAGACCGGTGGTATGCAAGGCGCTCACGAAGCTCTACTTCATTCATGATGCCCCCCCCGAATCTGCGAAGTGATGACGCAACCGTGAGAGGGTGGAGGAGAACGAGTATTCTCGCACCGCTTCTCGCATCCGTTCCGCTGTGCTCCGGCGGAGTTCAGCATCCTCAATCAGGGCTGTGTAAGCGTCTACGAATGTATCCTCTGAGGTAACCCAAATGGGCAGATCGTCGTCGAAGATATCTCGTTGTACCCGGGCGGGTCGCATCAGTACAGGAATACCAAGGGCTGCATACTCGAGAACCTTTGTAGACATCTCGACAGTCGAGTCGAAGCTGGGATCCCGCCATCCACTGGCCACTTCCATTTCCGAAACCAGTCGATTTGCCTCCTCACGGCCGACACCGCCATGCCAATGGACACCCGCCTCTTCTTGAAGAGACGCCCGGACGCGCTCTTCGAAACCTTCGACATAGGGACGGTTGTGAAATTTATCCCCGATGACGTGGAGGGTTGCATCTGGCCTGGTCTGACGAATTCGTCGGTGTGCCTCGAGCATTTCCTCAATCATGTATGGCGGGGAGAATTTACCACTGTAGCCAAGCGCCATCCGGATGCGCTTCCGGCCGAGAGGGAGATCGAAATTAGCATCGGGAACCATCGGGTTGAGGATGTCGATACGCCCAAGATTGGCGTCGGGGCCCAACAGTTCGATGATTGCCTTTCGCGCGAGCTCCGTCTGACAGAACGTCGTGTCGAATTGACGATGAATGCTGACAAGTTCCTGATGTTGGCCCCAATCTGTGTAGGCATTTGGATTTGTGACATAGGCGATACCAATGTTCGCAATTTCGCTTACAGCACTGAGATGGGCCAAGATTCCAGCTCCGCGAATGAGAATCCGGTCATAGGCTGATTCTTGATGCAATCGAAGAATCAGTTCACTCGCCATCAGCACATCGAGACGAACATCTCCGAATCGTTCGAGCAATACCCGCAATTCGAGATCGGATTCAGCGAGACCCCATGGACAGAGGAATCTAACGCGTGGGTGATCGATGAGATGATGGACAAGAAGATCTCTCTCCAACCGACGTTTCAGCAACACGTCCACAAAGAACGTCTCCTCTCCGGAAAGCATCTCTGTGAGCGAAGCGAGCCAGACCGCAGACCCATCGATGAGGTTCAAGTCGGCATCAGCGTATATTAGAATTCGCTTCATTCAATCCACACCTCCCGATGACCTCGGCCCGTCCATGGGTGTCGAGGTCAACCGACATCTATGGATGTGCCTTTCACTTCACCCGCGAGAAGGGAGGCCTTTCCGAATGGGTGAGTGGCAGCTCGAATGTAGGGATACCTTCAATCAGGAATCGACACGACGCGACCTTAACCCCAGATGTTCATAGGTGATTTTCAATGCACGGACCAGTCATTCTCGTCGTCGGCGCCCGACCAAATTTCATGAAGATTGCCCCAATTTACTCAGAGCTGGCACGTCGGGGTGTGCCACAGATTCTTCTGCACACAGGCCAACATTACGATGAGAACATGTCGAAGGTGTTCTTCGAGGATCTCGGAATGCCGCAACCAGACATATACCTCGGAATTGGGAGTGGTAGCCATGCGACGCAGACAGCGAAAGTGATGGTTGAGTTTGAGTCTATCTGCGAATCCAAAAAGCCGAGCATGGTCGTCGTGGTCGGAGATGTGAATTCCACCGTTGCATGCTCACTCGTATGCGCAAAGCTCTGGATTCCATGTGCACATGTCGAGGCAGGCTTGAGATCAGGTGATCGAAAGATGCCTGAAGAGATCAATCGGCTCGTGACGGATGCCATTGCCGATTTGTTGCTCACCCCCAGCCCAGATGGAGATCAGAATCTCATCGATGAGGGTGTAGACCCCGCTCGAATACACCGGGTTGGCAACATCATGATCGACTCGTTGTTTCAGAATCTCGAACGATCCCGATCGAGTTCGATTCACAAAGACTTGGACCTCGAAGACCAGGCCTACGCCGTTCTCACACTTCACAGGCCGAGCAATGTCGACGAACCGGAGGCCTTTGAGAGAATCATCACCGCCCTCGAACAAGTCGGTGCCAAGATTCCATTGGTGTTTCCAATTCATCCAAGAACCCGGGCACGCGCTGAAGCCTTCGGATTAATCGAACGGCTCGAACAGATTCCCGACATGCGTCTCATTGGACCATCGGGATACCTCGATTTCATCGCCCTGATGGCAGGTTCCACCATCGTTCTCACCGACTCTGGAGGTCTACAGGAGGAGACCACTGCGCTTGGCATCCCTTGCTTGACCCTGCGGCAGAACACCGAACGGCCCATCACCGTGACCGAGGGGACGAACCGTATCGTGGGCAATCAGACCGAGGATATCGTCGAGGCGGCCCTCGAGATACTGAAAACGGGCGGGAAAACCGGCCGCATTCCGGATCTCTGGGATGGCCGAACAGCAGCACGTATTGCAGACATCATCGAAGCCCGAATCAATAGTTGAGGCATGAATCATGGCTCGAGATTACTATCAGATCGATGCTGGTGTTCTCAATGCCATTAAGCTCCTTCTTCCGAGAGGTTCGACGCTTCTCGAATTGGGAAGCGGAGCCGGCACAACTCAACTGACCAAGCGTTACACCGTTTATTCGGTTGAGAATGATGAAGAGTGGTTGGGAATTTGCACAGATGCGAATTACATCCATGCCCCCATCCGTGATTTACAGGATTCAAGTGGACGCGAGCTGAAGTGGTACGACATTGATGTGCTCGCCAAGGAGTTACCCTCGCGGTACGATTTGGTGTTGGTGGATGGTCCGGCGGGTCATATCGGCAGAGAAGGCTTGCTGACCCATCTCGATCTTTTTCGAACCGACATCCCATTCGTGTTTGACGACACGTTACGAGACAGCGACTGTTCGATTGCCCGACAGGCAGCATTCCTGTTGAATCGACCCATGTACGTCTTTTGGAACTTCAGTGTTGTACCCGTCAATCCTCTCGAACCGGACATGGTGAGGCGCCTTCAATCCAAAGCCCTGGAAGTCCTTCATCGGGAAGAATCAACATACTTGGAAAATTATTTCCTAGAGATTACTCCTGTCACTGAAATCGACCCATCTCTCTGGATCGAAGGTGACGAAGAGAAGGAGTTGGAGGAAATTGAGTCACCCACCCTCGCCCGCTCTGAAGTGAAACCAACCAAAGCGGAAGTGAGATTGGACCTGATTGAATCGTCGTTCGCCTATCGAATCGGTCGATTGCTGATGCTGCCTTTCTGGCCGATTCACCAGATCAGAGTTTGGCGAAGGAATCGGGGTTGAACTGATGCGGATTCTTCACGTCTTGGCCAACGGCCCGCCAGATGTCAATGGGTACGCCATTCGCACAGCCGGATTATTGCGATCTCAGGCCAAGATGGAAGAGATCGAACCGATCGCTTTGACTTCTCCTTGGTATCCGGAACGTGAGACTCTCATCACGCCTCTCGAGTTGGACGGCGTCATCCACCATCGCTGTCTTCATCCAGTTCATGACCCAAGAGCGACAGGTATCGGTCAGCGTTGGGTCGCCAAACGCGGACAGAGGAGGATCACTGGCGCGGCTGGATTCGCGAGTCGTTCTTTGTTGAGCCGAGCGATCCAACTCGTGCTGAAACCGATTCGACCCGCCGCCTCATGGATGGAGGAACGCATTCAGTTCAGACGATTCACACGGCGGATCATCGAAGTCGCAAAGGCTGAGAACGCCGACCTCATTCACGCACATGTGCCTCACAGAGTCGGCCTTCCCGCATTGCATGCAGCCCGAATTCTGGGGTGCCCGTTCGTCTACGAAATGCGTGGCATGTGGGAAGAATCCGCTGTCGCGGGGGGGCGATGGCGAGATGGTGGTCTGGCCCATCGTCGATTTCGCCGCCTTGAAACGAAGGCTCTGAAGGCAGCCGATGCAGTAATTTGCATCAGTGAAACACTTCGACAGGAGGCAATATCCCGAGGCGTGGACCCTGAATGCATCACTGTCGTGCCAAATGGGGTAGACTCCCTTCAAAATCAGCTGGAATCTTCACCTCTTTTTGAGAAGATGCGCGATAAACTTGAGGCGAAGAATATCGTTGGCTACATTGGCAGCCTCCGAGCGCTCGAGGGCGTGGATCTCACAGCGGAGGCGGTCTCGTTGTTGCGGAATAGGGGTGTTGATGTGGATTTATTCGTACTCTCTACCGAGCCCGGCCAGGCTGACCTCATCGACCACTGTCAGCACCTCGGTATCGCTGAGAATGCGCATATCGTAGGGCCGGTACCTCATGCCCAAGTCCCGGCCTTCCTCGACCTCATCGATGTATTCGTTGTCAGTCGGCCGGATGTGAAGGTGGCGAGATTGGTCACGCCGCTGAAGCCGTTCGAAGCGATGGGTGCCGGTCTGGCGGTTGTCCTCAGTGATTTGCCTGCGCTCGCTGAGATTGTCGAGGATGGGAAGACTGGGTGCCTGTCTCCACCCGGTGATGTCGGCGCACTCGCAGATGCAATTCATGGTTTGCTCGCTGACCCTGAGGAGCGCTTTCGCATTGGTCGAAATGCTCGGGAATGGGTCAGCCTTGAGAGAAGCTGGGATGTCGTCGTCGCACCTACGTCGGCCGTTTATTCCAATCTTTTAGAATCTTAATCACTCATAATGAGAGGGGTCATCTTTACGCAGATTGCACGGCTCTGGCGAAAGGATTCCTTCCAAGGCAAGCATACTGGCTTCTTGTAAAGAGTCCGGCGTCCCACAATCCAACCAGATATCCTCCCTGATATAGATGAGACGGGCACTCTTTTCGGCGATGTATAATCGATTCACATCGGTGATGGTGATGGTGTCATCCGAGGCGGATACGGCATCGATCTTCTCCCAGAACGTCTCATCGAACAGATAGATTCCACCGACGGCAAAAGAGGAGGGTGGGACCTCTGGTTTTTCATGAATATCGACCAATTGACCTTCAGAGTCGAATACAGCAACACCGAATCTCTCGGGGTCTGGGACATCGCGCCCGATCAGAACACATCCTGGCGGCTCCTCAGCAGCCTGGAACGACGCCACATCTTCGGTCAATTCGATTGTGGTGATATTGTCTGAGAAGTAAACGAGAACACGACTTCCTTCGACGTGAGGACGGGCAAGATTGAGCGCATGATGGACGCCTTTGGGCTCCTCCTCGATGACATAGTGGATGTTTTCGCCCTCAAGTCCGGTGCCAACGTGTTGGGCGATTTGGCCGATGAATCGGTTGCCGATGATCGTGATGTCCTTGATGCCGGCACGTCGGATGGTGGCGAGCGCATAATCGATGACGGGGCGGCGATGAAGAGGCAGGAGCGCCTTGTGGGTGTAGCGTGTGAAGGGGTAGAGCCGCGAACCGTGGCCGCCAGCGACGAGAATTGCCTTCATCGTGATTCACTCCAAGGGGGGTGTTCCATTCCTCAATACTGCATCGGTGATCCGACCGCGTTGGCATGCCATCCCATCGCTGCGAGGGCATCGAGGTCGAGTGCCCGGCGCCCATCATACAGAATGGGAGTGCGCATGGAACCGAGAAGTCTGGACCAATCGATGTCCAGACATTCCTGATGGGCTGTCGCGAGGACGACCATATCGAATCCCTCGGCTTGTTCGACGTCGTTCAGAATGGCGATGCTTTCAGGCAATTGAGAGGCCTCGAGATAGGGATCGAACGCGGTGATCGAAATGCCGGATTCGATGAGACTCTCAGACAGTGGGCTGGCCGGGGTCTCCCTGGCATCTCCGACGCCGGGCTTGTAGGACCAGCCGAGGAAGAGGACACGACCTTCATTCGCCGGCACGCCGGCGCGGTAGAGAAGATCTCGGATTACACCGGAGACGTGTCGTGGCATCATGCGATTGACAGAGCGGGCCGCGGTGATCAATTCGGCCGGCACACCGACCTCTTCGGCGCGCTGCATCATGTAGTACGGGTCGACGGGAATGCAATGGCCGCCGACGCCGATGCCGGGTGTGTAGCGGTGAAAATTCCACTTGGTGGCCGCGGCGCTCAGCACATCCTCGACATCGAGGTCGAGTTCGGGAAAGATTTGGGCCAATTCATTGACCAGCGCGATATTGATGTCTCGCTGGACGTTTTCGATGACTTTGGTCGCCTCCGCAACCTCGACCTTGCCGACGTATCGAACATCCTCGACAGTCAGGCGCCGGTAGAGGTGGGTCAGACTCTGGCCCACCTCAGGGTTGCCACAACCGATGACACGGGCCACTTGGCGGACGCCGTGCGCGGGATCTCCAGGGTTGAAGCGCTCGGGACAGTAGGCGATTTCGACATCCTCGCCAAGTCGGAGGCCGATCTCATCGAGGAGGGGAAGCCAGGTGCCCGCCGTGACGCCGGGATAGACCGTACTCTCGAGAATGACCACCTTGCGATCGCCCTCCCCCGTCGCTTCGAAGACAGCTCGTCCTGCGCTTTCGACATAGGAGAGATCGGGTTTCAGGTCGGCCGAGACGGGTGTCGGTACGGTGACGATCAAGACATCGCAGGCCCGGGTCGCCTTCGCTGTATCCTTCGTGAGGTGCCAGCGGTCAGCACCGGGGGCGGGAATCTGATCATCCAGATCGGGATCACCGAGGGGATTGCGACCATCGAGCAAGGCATTCACGATCCCCTCGGAGATGTCGACACCCCAGACGTCGAATCCTGCATCCCTGAATCCAATCGCCGTCGGCAGCCCGACATAGCCGAGGCCGATGATGCCGATGGTGAGGTCTCCGGAATCAGCCCTTTGGGCGAATGAGGCATCCCAACCCATGCATGGTCGGCCCGGCCCGTGCCTCATCAAGCCCTCGGTCGACCCAATGCCTCAAAGACGGCCGCCCGGAGGACAGCACATGCGCGTGCTCGTCACCGGCGGTGCCGGGTTCATAGGCTCACATGTGTGTGAGGCTCTGTTGGCCGATGGGGCAGATGTCATCGTCTATGACGACCTATCCACCGGCGGAAATCGCGCCGACGGTGCCACATTCATCGAAGGTGATATTCGCGATTTGGAATCCTTGACCGCAGCGATGGTCGACTGCACCCACATATGCCATCTCGCCGCCCTCGCCTCTGTGCCTCGGTCGGTGGCCGAGCCGGCCCTCTCCGAAGCGATCAATCTCCACGGGACATTGAACGTCATCGAGGCAGCGAGGGCGAATGGGGTCAAACGTATCGTCTTCTCCAGCACATCTGCCGTATATGGGGATACAGAGGACATGCCGGTCACTGAGACCACAACCACTCGCTGTCTCTCTCCCTATGCTGAAGACAAACTCGCAGCGGAACTGGCCATTCTCAATTCGGGAATCGAAGCGATTTCCTTGCGATATTTCAACGTCCACGGGCCGCGGCAGGATCCGAATGGTGCCTATGCAGCCGTGATTCCGAAATTCATCGAGTCAATGATCGATGGCGTCGCGCCGACGATCTTCGGGGACGGCAGCGCCACCCGTGATTTTGTGCGCGTTCAAGACGTGGCCAACCTCAACTTGCGATCCCTCACAACCGATCATGAATCCGCCCTAGGAGAGGTCTACAATGTCGCTTCGGGCACCACGATGAGTGTGATCGAACTCTTCGAGAGCCTCCGCGACCTCTTGGCTGAACACGACCCATCAATCGCTTCACTTGAAGCGGTCATCGGCACATATCGTGACGGAGATATCGAGCATTCAAGCGCTTCGATCGAGAAGGCGAAGACGCGACTTGGATTCAATCCTGAGACGGATCCTCATCGGGCGCTTCGCGCAACGGTCGCGGCGTATTGGGCGCAGCGCGCTTAGGTGCCACGGGAAATTCATTCGCGGTCGCCGCACCTTCGAAATGGCCCTGACCGACCAAATCCCCCAACTTCTCCACACCCGCTTCGATGAGTTCTGGGTCTGTGCTCTGAGAGGTTTCCCACGCCTCGGCAGATCGTTCATCTCGGTGGACATTCGCCTCTTCGATCAATTTCTCGCCCGAGGTCAGATCCCCTTCGATGCCCTCGTATTCTGGGCGAGGTGCCATTCCGTCGATTCGAGGCATCCTCGCATCGATCGTATCCGCGCCTGAACCCGCGGCTGGGCCTTTTGGGTCCACGGCCCGGGTCGTGTAGATGACTCGACCCCACTCGTCCTTTTGCTTGGACATCGCGCCGCCTTTTTGCGGCCGCATCGCGACATCCAGGACGTCCACGCCACCGGGCAAACCGAGGAATCGGGCCGTGAGACCGCGGCCTTCAGCCTCGAGCAGAGGCGCGATGTCCAATCCGTTCAGCAAAGCATTCTCAATTTGACGAAATCGAGTATTTCCAGCCATTCGACCCAAGCCGAGACCGAGGAAGAGGGAGAAGGAGAGCACGGCGAGAGACTCTCCGGCAGCGATGGGCAAATCGAACCACAACAGCATGACCAGCGCAATGATCAGACCTGTCGGTACCCACAGGACCGTGCGCTGGAGAATGAGGTCTCCACGAAGGCGACCCATGTTTGCAGAATCGAGCGGCGCGGTGCCAATCCAACTCAAATCATCCGTCGACACGGAGATGTCTCAGGAGAGGTCCTCGTTGAAGGCTTCGACCCAGCGTTCGCCGTCGGCAGGTGGAAGCGGTCGGGCATGAAGGACGACACGTGGCACTTCAGGTGGTCGTCGGGATGGTCTTGAGGAGACGTGCGGGCCGACCACGCGGGATACTTGTTCGGTCGTACGGCGGGCATCACCCATGACGACGGAATCCTGAACAGATACATTCGAGGTTCGTGGTTCAAGTGCGAGTTGATGCAAGAGATCACCCATCGTTTTCTGCATCTGACGACTCTGATCGGCAAAGGCATCTGAGAGTTTCCCGCTCTCGTCTGCAAGACGTTGCTGGGCGGTCTTGGCCTGCTCGGCTTGGATGCCCAGAACCCGTTCCATGGTCAGGACCATGTCCTCCCACCGAACGTGTGCATCGGCGGTGCGCTCCTCCAGTTGAGACAGCATTCTTTCCTGTGCTTCAATCAGACGGTGGGCCTCTTCCATCGCGCGCGATTGTGCCTGCAGGGTGGCGCGTTGACTCTTGATGAGTTTCCGTGCTTCTGGCGCGCCGACAGAGTCCCGTCGCTCGAGTTCGGAAATCGCTGTGCTGAGTTCATGGCTCTGAAGCCTGACGTGATAATCCATTCTTTCGATTTGGGCGGTCGCATCCTGCAATCGAAGTGTCTGTGCATTGGCGATCATACGCAGCCTGCGTTTCTCCGCACTGCTTCGTGGAAGTTCGAATAATAGCAAGGTCAGTACCCCAGCGCTGACCCCGATTACAGGCTCACCCACGATGGCACTCAACCAGAATCCGACGGCGAGGCTCGCCAGGGCGGAGAACAGTCTGGACATCTCAATCAGCCTGAAGTGCCGCTGAGGACATATAGGGGGGTTGGTGGGGGGGCCCCGGGACCACCGCTTTCAATCCAGTATGAACTCGTTCTCAGCGACCTCGATCAAGCGGCCCTGCTCGAGCAGCCATTCCAACGCTTCGACCAATTCCTCCGAGTCGATGCCGCGAGGGATCAGGGCGGCACCCAGTCCTTCGAGGTCGACGGGCAGCGCATCACGCACCGCACAATCCTCGATGTGGACTAGAATCGCTTGGGCGCAGACGGCGAGCAAGGGGTCGTCTCCAGCATCATCGGAGATATAGCCGATGTGAGCGGCGGCGGGATGCGGTTCCCAATCCTCCTCCTCTTCGACGATCTCTTGGGTGGGTGGGGAATCGGTACCAAACACATCGAAGAGGTTGCATTGATGGGGGTCTTCCTCGGCCAGTTCCCGCTCCCGTCCAATCCGGTTGGCGAGGGCTTCGATGCGTGAGATACGCTGCTCGAGCCGCATCTTTTCTCGCCCGAGATTCGCCTCGACGATTTTCATCTCCTCGGTGGCGCGCTCCGACAGCCACGCGTGCATGTCCCAGTTCGGATCCAAGCGCAGCATCGTTTCCCACAGTCGCTGGACCTCCTCGGGTAGCGCGGAGGCATCGAGGCGTGGGCGTTCATCGTGATCCGAAGGTCGACGAGGCATCTGCATGAACGGTCGATTGACGGTTGATGAAGTGTTCCCTCAAGATGGGCCCATCAGGGGCTCGACCCGAGGTTGGGCGTCCCTTCATGTAGGGGGAGCGAGTGGCCAACCACGATGACATCCTACACCTTGGCTCTCCTGCCCGGCGACGGGACCGGTCGGGACGTCATGGTCGAGGCACAGAAGGTTCTCGACGTCATCGAAGAGCACTCTCCCATCTCCTTTGTTCGCGAGGTGATTCCGTGCGGAGGTCAATACTTTTTGGAGCACGGTGAGGAATGGCCTGCAGGCAGTTTTGACTTCTGTCGAGACACCGCTGATGCGATTCTCCTGGGCGCCATCGGCTGGCCCGGTGCCAAGACCGAGTCAGGAGATCTTGCCGGAGGCGCGGTCATCCTCGGTCTTCGCAGCGGCCTCGACCTCTATGCGAACGTGCGCCCGATTCGCCTCTACGAAGGGGTTCGTCACAAGATTCACGGTGAATTCACTCAGGTGTGGAAACCTGGATCGGTCGACATGGTCGTCGTCCGTGAGAATACCGAAGGCCTGTATCACGCCCTGTTGCGCCGCAGTGCCGACAAGGCGCAGGGCCGCGATGGTTGGGAGCCCGGCGAAATGGAATTCCCCGGTCTGGAAGGAGAGGTCGCCTGGGACCCACGACCGATTTCTCGCACCGGCAGTGAACGTGTGATCCGCTTCGCCTTCGAACTCGCCCAGCGCCGCCAAGGTGCACCCGTAGATGGCAAAACCCGCGTCACCTGTGTCGACAAATCCAACGTCACCCGCGGTTGTCAATTGTTCAACCGCGTCTTCCATGAAATCGCCGAGGGTTACCCCTCGACCGAGACGGATCAAGCTTTCATCGACGCCTTCACCATGTGGCTCGTGCGCAATCCAGAGTGGTTCGACGTCGTCGTTACCCCCAACATGTTCGGTGACATTAGCACTGACCTGGCGAGCGTGCTCCAAGGTGGAATGGGTGTTGCGGCGAGCGCCAATATCGGCGATTCACACGGCATGTTCGAACCGGTTCATGGCTCGGCCCCGAAGTACGCGGGCAAGAACACGACCAACCCGACGGCGATGATCAACAGCGTCGGCCTGATGCTCGATTGGCTCGGTGAAACCCGAGGGGATGCGGACTGCAAGGCCCTCGCCACCCTGCTCGACCAAGCGGTTGCAACCGTACTTTGCGGCGACGTCTTGACCTACGATCTCGGCGGCGACGCCGGCACCGATGCGGTCGGCGACGCCATCTGCACAACCTTCGCTGAACTCCTGCGCAAGCATTACGCCATCGCGTGAGCCTGCACCCTCCATGGTGGAGGCGTCTTTGGGTTGGGAGGGCACACTCCCCACGCCGGAATTGATGGCCGCGGCCGAGGCCGGCAAAGTCCTCGCCATCCAGATGGAAGCCGATGCCGCCGCCCACCGAATGGAGCAAGCCGAGCGAAAGAAGACCATGGAATTGGGCGCCAAGGTTTCCGCGGTTGTCCTCGCCCTCCTCATCATCCCCATCTACCTCGGAATTTCCGAATATATGGCAGCCGACAATGGAGCGGGTTGGGAGATTCATCTCGACGAAAGTGTTCGAGTTGGAGATGAGCATCTGGTCGTCTACACAGAGAGACTTCGCGATTCGAATCGAATGGTCATGATGCGTCTGGATGATTCAGCGAATGTCATTGAAACCGCCGTGTTGACCGAATTAGACAGCGACATCCTCGCTGACCATGCGTTAATCGTCGATGAACAGAATGGTGTTCCATACATCGGAATTTCTGATGGAAAAATTTCGACCCTGTGGATGTTGGAGTCATGGGATGACCCCGAATGGCGACATCTGGTCATCGTTCATGATGTCCATCCGGTCGATGCAGCCCAGCTCCATCGCGTTTCTTCTTCCCAGCGATTCATGCGCGTGAATGGCGATCTCGCCATCATCCTCGTCGAAACCCGTGGCGAGATTGACCCAGAAACGGGGACGGAGGTGTGGAATGACCGCGTGCAGGTCAACCTTGTCGGTGGCGGCGATGGCTGGCTGGTCCGTGCCGATACCGATGCGGCCCACGCCTATGTCGGCGGTGTTTGGGATGGTCAGCCAAGCGTCGGCCTCGTCTCGGGAAACATCGCGACCGATTTTGAATTCGAGACATGCGCCCTCCTTCCTACATTCGAGGCGAGTTGCACGCCTTGGGAAGGTGGGGAAACCCTGCCTCTCGGAGCGGCACGGCTGGATGGTTTGGGTGACCACGGTCTGGAGTATGCGGTCACTCTCGATTCGACCCCGACCTGTTTCGAATGGGATGGCTGGAACGTGACGGGCCAAGAACGAGAGTCGGAGGGTTGGTATCTTTGCCACGTCTATGTGGCGGGTGGAATCGTGACCCTGTCCTCCCCGGATGACAGCACCTCAGCCACCGTGCAACACGATGGAATTATTCGCCGAGACCAGTTGATTGCCACGCATTGGGAATCGAATGCATTGGTCTGGTCGATGTGGAAGATTGAACCCGAGGAAAATGCGGGCCCGGCCTACTATCGATTTGATGCCGATGGAACGGTGACCAAGCTCTGATCAAGCGGGCGCGTCGGCATTGCTGTTCTTGTCGCGCTCGCTGCGTCGAATCGCTTCAAATTCCGCCCACAATTCCTTCTCGACTTCAGCCCGAATGAGTGGTACCATCTCCTCGACGGTCTGTTTGCGGACTTGGTCTCGGATGGCGACGGCGACCTCACCGACGATATCTTGCTCGATTTCGGCTCTCAGAGTCTCCTTGAGCTCTGCGCGGACCCGATTCTCAATCTCCCAACGGAGGCCTTCCTCAAGCGTGGCCCTTTCCTGACGTTGGATGAGACGCGACCGCTCATCCGCCATGTGCTCGATATGCTGCTCGATGCGTTGAATGATCTCCATGCTCCATTCTGATTTGGGGTCTGGAAGTCGTCCTTGGCTGATGATCTGTTGGAGGATCTGGACGCTGCGAACCCGAACAGGGTCACCACCGAGATAGTCCGCAGACCCGGTCACAAAGGAGAGAATCGACTCGACGAACTCACCTTCGGACTGTTCGGCCCCACATCCGGGGCAAGAGGTGACATTATCCTCGTCGAGATTGCGTTTTGAGGGTCGGCGTTTAGCCGGTTTATTCGCTGTACGGCGCTCCGGTTTTTGCGGCGCATCGAGATCGAATGAGACCTGAGATGATAGAAACGTATCGCTCTCGCTGAGCAGGCGTTCTTCTTCCTCAGCCATCCCCGGTCAGCAGATAGTGAGATTCCAGCAGGGAAAAAGGTTCTCCCGAACGGCCATCGCTCGGATTCAGTCTTGAGACCCCGAACCGAGGTTCCGCAGCATCACTTGCAATGAATCTTCTAAATTCTGCTCATTTCGCCAATTTTCGCTCGCCACAAGGTCCGGGGAGAGCAGATCTTCGAGCAGCAATCGGACGCATCTCGTCAATTCGTCGACGATGGTCACACAGGCGGTCTTCGCGGTGCGCGACATTGGATTGAGGTCGATCACACAGACGGTCTTGCCGAGGCCGACCAACGCTTCGCACCGATCTCCGTCCTCGAGCGGCACCAACAGTGCATCTGCGGAGAGGATGCCCTCTGCATGGCAATTCGCACGTGGCCCGTCCAAACCGGGGATGCGCGCGTCGGGGGCTGCGCCGAGAATCTCGACCGCGGCGATCGGTAAATCGGGATGGGCCGCCATCGCCTCGGCTCGCATCTCTTCGAGTGCGGCGAGAAGTGCGTCCATCCGTTCAGGTGTGCGATAGTAGATGTTGATTTCAACCGGACAATTGAGGGCGGCGGCGCAGGCCAACAGGTCTGCGCCTGCCAATGCGACCGCATTTCCATTCAATGAGAGCACAGGCCGGGAAGCGGCCCGGAGCCGGGCCGCAGTCTCTCGAATTGCAGCGCGGCCCGGTGCACTGGTTCGTTCACCGAGCAGATAGTCAAAGGCCTCACCACGACCGTGGGCGATCAGTGCCGAACCGGCAAGCATGCCTCTTGAGGCGGCCTCAGTCAATCGTTTTCGGGACATCAGGGAGGCATACCGAGGGTGTGAGGGGGGCACATCGCCCATCTGTTCACACTCCCTCGAAGATGCAGGTGAGGTCCAGCGGATCTGCGGCGCGGTGCAATCCGCTTGAGGACATGACGTCGACACCGGACCCTTGCCATTCCTCTAGCGAATCGAAGGTGATGTTCCCACTCGCCTCCAAGGTCACATATTCGCGCAATCCCCGGGTTTCCAAGTCGAGCACCGCATCGCGGGTGACCTGTGGCCCCATATTGTCGAGCATGATGTTGAGTTTGACCACCTCTTCTGCCTCTAGCATGCGTTCTGCCCAAGCCTCGGCCGCGGCCAAGGCCTCGTCCAGACTCCGAACCTCGATCGTTGCGAAGGCACCGACCGTTTCCAACGGAAGGTCCCGCAGGATGCCACGCACCCGGGCCGAGCCGCGTACGCCCTCTTCAGCGATGGCGGCGAGATCGTTCTCCTTCAACATCAGTGCATCGGCACGGTGAATGCGGTGGGTAAGTCCCCCTCCAACGGCGACAGCAGCCTTGTCGAGGGCGCCCCAGGTGGTCTTGCGTGTGGCGGCGAGAGGGATCTGCGAGGCGGCCACCCATCGCGCGGTATTCGTGGCGATGCCGGAGAGTCGGCCTAGGATGTTGAGAATGATTCTCTCACAGACGAGAATCTGGTGGCGACTCGCCTCGATGGTCAGGATGCACGTGCCTTTCTCAATCTCACTGCCCTCGCCACCCGTCCAGGTGAATCGAGCTTGAGGCATCCATTCGCGTAGCAAGATGTCAGCCACATAGAGGCCTGCCAATGTACCCGCTTCTCGAGATCGAATCTCGGCTTTGGTGCGCCGATTTCCGGATTCGATCGGTTCGTGAATCCCCTCGTCGGCAAGCATCGCAACAATCCAACGGCGGGCGCTGGCGAGGAACCATTCGGTCGGTCCATCATCCGAGATCAACTCGCGACGCCGGTCGTGGGGGAGCGTGCGTTTCTTGACCGCATGGACAATCTCAGCCAACGGATCGTCAGCCTCGGCCGGCGCTTCAGCCGATGAATCATCTTCGGGGGACACTGACCTGCCGACTCGACGGGGGGTTTTCACCCTCTCGGCGAACGTGATGAGAGGATTCGGTCCTCTTTTGAGGAAGAAATCAGTCGCAGGTACATGCGGCGCGTCGGGGTGGTCGGAGACGGCATCACCGGATTGACCGCTGCGTTGGGTGCGGCCAGAGGCGGCGCAGACGTGGTACTGTTCGGAAAAACAGAGCCCATGGGGGGCCTTGCATCACCACTCGATGATGGGTGGTTATTCGACCGAGCACCCGTGGTTTGGCCCCGGCACGGTCCCTTGGACCGTCTCTTGAGGAAGATGAAGGTGAGAATGCCGCTACGGCGGATCCCCTTCGGCCAGATGGCGGTCATTCGCAACGATACGCGCACTCCCTTGCCCAATTTCACTGGCCTTCTGAAGAGGCCCCAAGGGCCGATGGCAGTGGAGTGGGTTGAACTGATCAAGGCGGCGAGAAAAGGGGACAGCACAGGGCTTTCAGAAACCGCCATGGATGCGGCGAGTCTCCTCAATATCCTCCTGCATCTCGACCCCACGCCGACACTGGGTGCTGTCTCCACTCTCAACCGTCATCCACCGATGGCGCCGAGCGATGGTTGGGTCGGTGCCAGCGGTCGTCTCATCGCCGCTTGTCTGCAGACGGATGTCAGCTTCCAGATGGATGGTGCAGTGACAGGTTTCCGCCGGGATTCCAAGGGCAGAATCGATGGCGTGAAGCGCAAGGGCAGGGTCATGCCGGTAGATGGGGTGGTCATCGCCCACCCTGGTGAACAGCGAACCGTTCACGGCCGTTATCTGGGATTGTCCGGCCAATTCCTTCGCCCCCACAGTGTATTGTGGGATGCCGATCGTGATGTCTTCGCCATCGACCTTGCACGCATCATGCCCAACCGGGTGCCTTCACAACTCCAAGGTGGTGCCACATTGTTGCATTGCGTGGCATTTGGCGAAGCGTCGACCGCGGCCGAACGAATCGAGTCATTCCTCGATGCACAATGCGCCGGTTGGCGCAGCGGAATCGAATCGGATCACACGATTCCAGCCCTCGGCATTCCGGTTGCCACCGAACGAGATGACGAGAAAAATCTCCTCTACGCCACACCGTCCAACGCGTTGGAAGTCGGTCGACGGGCCGGTCAATCCTGAACCGCATCGAGACTGACTTCAGCGGCGGCAAGGCAAGCCAGCAGGTCATCCATCGTCGCCTGGAGGGTTGCGATGCTCTCCGCCTCTGTTCGCACGCACAGTTCGCTCACTTTTCCCGCGATGAGTTCAACCTCAAACATGCCAGGATCATCGGCGAGGATCGCATCTCGCAGTGCCACGGCCCGTTCGAGAGGGCCCGTCCAGCGGGCTTCACAGGTCACCATGACCCGCCGAAAGCGCTCTCCTTCATGGCCGATTCGGTCGCAAGCGACTTCATCCCCCGCCGCCTGCCCGAGTCATGGGGGGGCTGCTCGCATGGTACGACCTGCACGCAAGGCCCCTGCCCTGGCGTGTGGAAAAGGTCAGTCCCTGGGAGTATTTACTGGCCGAAATCATCCTCCAACAGACGCGCATGGAGACCGGTCTACCCTATTGGGAGCGCATCCGCGCCGCCTATCCCACCCCCGAAGCCCTCGCGGCTGATTCCGAGGAGAATCTACTGCGCTTGTGGCAGGGCTGCGGCTACTATGCACGGGCTCGAAACCTGCATCGACTGGCCACGACCTTGGATGGCGGACCGCTACCAAATACGCGGGATGCATTGCTCGAATTGCCGGGGATTGGACCCTATACCGCCGCCGCGGTCGCTTCGATTTCGTTCGGTCAGGCCGTGGCCTGTGTTGACGGCAACGTCCGCCGTGTCCTCAGTCGGCTTCAGGCAGCAGATCTCAGCGATGCTGAAGCCTCAAACCTCGCCGATCAATTGCTTGATTCGGACCGGCCCGGAGATTGGAATCAAGCCCTGATGGAACTCGGTGCCAACATCTGTTCGCCGCGAAATCCGACCTGTGGTGATTGCCCATTCAATACCACTTGTCAGGCCACGAAGACTGAAGATCCGACGCGTTGGCCGAAGAGAAAATCGACGAAGCAGAAACGCATACTCGCGACAGTTCTCATCGTCGAGGGGCCCAAAGGCATCCTGTTGGAAGCGCGGCAGGGCAAGACCCTCAGCGGCATGTGGGGCCTACCGATGTCCGAGGGAGGAGAGGACCTCCTCATCGGGCGTCAGACCGAACACATAGGGCATGTGCGCCATGATTTCACCCACAAGCGATTCGAGATCAGTGTTCACCGTGCACCTGCGCGAGAAGGGGACGCGCTGGTCGATCCGAGCACGGTACCATTGGCCAAACTCGATCAGAAGGTGCTCGCCTTACACCGAGGTGAATGAGTTGGCCAAGGATGCCCCACGAGCTCGAGCCGATGGCAGTGGCACCCTCTTGGCGGGCAGCGGTGGTTTGGCCGATGAAGCCCAAGACAGTCATCAGGGCCGTCGTGCCATCTTGTTGACCCGGGAGGAGGATGTCGAAGAATTCCGCGCGCTGGCTGAAACGATGGGTCTCATCATCATCGAAGAGGTATTTCAGAAGGGTGGATCTGACCCACGCACCTTCCTCGGCAGTGGCCGGCTTGAAGAGGTCGGCACGGACCTTCACGCCAGTCGGGTCCTCAAGGCCCACGCTTGGTACGGGGTCGACCTCGTGCTCGTCCATCACAATTTATCGCCGCGTCAACTGGTCAACATTCACGAGGCATTGAGCATCGATTGTTGGGATCGAGTCCGCCTCTTGCTCGAATTATTCACCCAACACGCCTCTAGCGTTGAGGCGCGTACCCAGGTCCGAATCGCCCGATTGAAGGCGGACCGGTCGATCTTGAGGGAGTTGGTCCAGCGCGATACCGCTGGCGAGCGCCTCGGCTTTGGTGCGGGCGGTCGTCACGCTTGGCGCGGGGTGCTGGAAACCGTCACCAGAGAGATGGCCTCGTTGCGACGACGTCAACGCCGACATGCGGACAGTCGAAGAGAGCGGCGCAGACAACGGTCGAGATCGGGCGCGCTCTCGGTGGGCTTGGCTGGATACACCAACGCCGGGAAGTCGAGTCTCTTTCGCGCCCTGTGCGGCAAGGAGGTGCTGGTGGAAGACCGTTTATTCTCGACCCTTGAGACCACGGTCGGTCGGATGCAGAAAGGTCCTAGGGTGCTGTTGGTCGACACCATCGGCTTCATCGATCGGTTGCCGACCGATCTACTCGATGCATTCGGTGCCACCCTTTCCGAGAGTCTGGAGTGCGACCTCCTGCTGCTCCTCGCCGATGCTTCGGATGCATTGCCAGAGTTGACCAGGCGCCTTGAGACCAGTCGCAGGGAATTGTTTGAACGGCTCGACGAAAAGGCGTTTCCCAGTCTTCAAGTCGTCCTCACGAAGGCCGATCTGGTCGATGCTCAACACCTCGAAGACGCGATGGACATCGTTGAGGACATGGCGCTTCCACCCGCCCTCGCCGTCAGCAGCACCTCGGGTGAAGGGATCGAAGATTTGCGGAATTGCATCCTCACCGTCCTGCATGGCGAGCCGGTCGACTTGATCATCGCCCCACCGACCGAATCGGGCCACGACGCTGCCGAGGCATGGTTGTCCAAAATCCATGATCTCGGCGCCCTCATCTCTCATACCCGCCGCGAGGATGGCAGCATCGAGTGCCGCCTCTGGGTCGAGCATGGAGAACTGGCCGCATTCATCTCTCGCACCCGCGGTCAAGTTGCCAGGCGGGGGTCTGTGGGCGAACAGTCTTGAGATAAACCTCACATCCGCCTGCGTGGAAGATGCGGAACCCCTCCAAGCCCTCCCGCCCGAGGAAGTGCCGACGTTCCAGAACTCGGGCGCTCGCATGGTGCTGCCGAGCGAGCGAGCGCTCCACCGTCGGGCGATGCTCGCCGCCCTGCTCGCCCTATTGGCTGCCGCTGCCGGCATCGTCGTCGGCATGGATTATCTGGCTGGGGACGACGGCATGTACACCCATCGACAACTGATCTATGCTCAGGCTGCGACAGCGCCTTCTGGCTCCGCCACGTTGACTGGTGTGATCCTCGATGCGGACGGAAATCCATTGGTCAATTACACGATGACGGTATTGGCCGACAGTGGTCAAATCCGCAACAAAACGGATGCTGAGGGCAATTTCCGATTCGAAGGACTGGATCCTGGTGTGGCGATTCTCGACATCGATTCACCAGATCGGTCCGAGATGTTCCGCAATCGCATCCTGCTGAGTCCACCGGCCGCATTCGAATCGAATGGATTCACCCACCTCAACCTCCAGTGGCCCGACGATGCCTCATTCGACCGGGCCGAAGATGAGACCGGTTCTCGCTGGATTGATCATTCCGATACCCAGCGGGAGAATAGCACGGAACCCTATGACCAGACGGCAGGTGCGATGTACGACATGTTTGGCACCGCATTCTTCGCACTCGGCACTCTCTCGATCATCCTGACGGGCATGGGATTGCGCTCGCGCAGTGCAGGCTTGATCCGACTCGGCGCCCTGACTGGATTTTTCTCGATGGGACACCTGTACGTTTCCTGCGGGCTGGGGCTGTTGGCGATGTTGCTGACAATGGCTCTGCCCAAAGAGGAATGATTTTTCCGGATTTCGGAGAAGTTCCACCGGAAATGTAGGTATCGGGCCGAAAACTGAATCAGAATGACTCCATCCGGGCAGTCTTTTATATCCAATACAGCGTTCTCGTCAGTTTGGCAGAGAACACCGGCATCCTCCGCTCCAGATACGCTTCACAGGACAAGATTGGTTTAGTCACAGCCATCTCGTCTCTTCGCCGGTGTTCTTAGCCACACCAATTCAGGATTCAGACAGCGTCTGCATTCGACCGTACCAGGGTTGCACCACAGGGTGCGCCTCGAGCAGATCGTATCCGCGCAGCCCTTGCATTGAACGCAGGATACCGAAGTTGGCGAAATCGGCGCCGTTCGGCCCATCGCCGCCGAAGAAATCCCCCTTGAATCCAGCCGACATCACATCGAGTTGGTGGGTGAAGTTATCCTCAGGCGCCAGGTCGAACATCTTGGCCCGCGATTTGCCGACCATCTTCATGACGAAGCCACCAATCCAGATGGATTGCCAAGCCGAGAAGCGACTGAATTTGTCCACTGTCGTCACGTAGCGAAGTGCTTGGCGACTGCTCTTGTAGGAACGATAGATGACGGCGACGATCGACTTGCCCAGCACATCATTGCTGAAGGCCATCCAAGCATCCTGATCCGCATCTTGGCCTTGGGTGGGAAATTGCATGTCACCCGTGTGATTCTCATTGATCCAGTGAAGGATGTCGTTGGAGTCGTTGACCTGGGTGCCATCGGCCTCGACATAGACGGGCACGACCTTCCAATCCGACCAAGCGACCTCTTTCTTCTTCATCGGGTCGACCTCGACCTCGGTAAAGGCCACACCCTTGGCGCGCAGGAGCGCGCGAACTTTCCAGCAGAAGGGGCAGGTTTGGAATCCATACATCGTCGGCATACCATCCATCACCCGCTCGGGAACTTTGTCGGCTTGGACGCCACCCTGTGGCTCGGTATCTTCACTCATGTTTTCGGCGCGGTTGCTCCATCTTCTCAAGTTGCCGGACAGGCGATGCGCTCAAGGGGGGGAGGTCGCACGCGCGGAGCGATGACACGATGTCCGCAGGCGGTCATGTTGGCCATGTTGCTCCTGTTGATGCCCTTGATGGGCTGCTTTGGGGGCGATGATGGTGCCTCGGATGGCAAGGTTTCCTTCACCGCTGAGGATGGTCAATCCGTTCCTGGGGGCGAGCCGACCTATCTCGAGATATTCACCAATCAGGCCTTCACCGCGAACGTGTCGGCTTCAGCCGACGGCCGCAGTGGCTTCGCCGCTTTCCTCATCGATGAGAATGGTGTGATGCGCGACCGCGCCCACACCTATCCCGCAGGCACGACCGAGATCGGCATCATGCCACATCCGGTCGACGGGCGGATGTTCAACATCACCTTGACCACCGAGGATGGCAAAGGGAGTGCGAGATTGGGCCTGTCCATCACCGAGGGTGGGAATCAATTGGTCGATGGCCAGCGCGCCTTCGCCACCATCGATTGGTTGACCACACAACACAACAACCGCTGGTGTGCCTCCGCTTCCTTGCACGAGGGCGGCGCGAGTTATGCCGCGGCCGCCGAGGCGATGAAGACGCATTATCTGAACATGGGATTCGATCATGTCGAGGTGACCGATTATGCCGATGATCCCGACCAGAAGAATGTCGTCGCCTACAAGTGGGGTCAGACAACCCCTGACGAGTGGATTGTCATCGGTGGGCATTTCGATGTCGCCTACGCGTTCACCCCGCCCGGTGGCGGCACCTCCGAAGGGGCGAATGACGACACCAGTGGCAGCACGGTCTCTCTATCCGTCGCCGAGGGATTGGCCGCCATGGAATGGGACCACACGGTGGTTGCAGCACTGTGGGCGTGCGAGGAGGAGGGGCTCAAAGGCAGTCTCGCCTTCAATGCACATCTGCCGGAAAATGTCACCATCAAGGCCTACATGAATTTCGACATGGTCTCCTTGAACTACCCGATTGTGCCGCCGCCTGGATACGGCCCTTACGATCTCGGTATCGCTGTGGCCGGGGCGTCGGATGAGAACCTCAGCCAGATGCTGGATTGGGTTGGTCAAGCGGTCGATGAGGACCTCGCCTACGATGACACCGCGCAGAATGACATCCACTGGGAAGCGGCGGAGAGTTGCGCCAGTGATCACTGTGCCTTCTTCCAAAAGGGATGGGCGACCTTCAATTTCTTCAGCGCGGGCGGAGACCTCTCCTTCTGGCAGGAATGGCATTCCGGCACCGACAATCTCGATTTCATGGTCACCAAAGCGGGTGGCGAATATGAGTTGGGTACCGGCTTCAACACCTTGGTGTGGATATCGCTCGAATTGTTCGTCCACATCGACAATACGGGCGATGAATTCCAAGGCCGTTGGGTCAACGAGGCGTGATCACTTGGTCAAACTGCGCTCCTCGCCCGAGGAGTTCCGCGTCGATGAGGTCGGCGGGCCACAGGCCACTGAGGGCGAGTTCACGCTCTATCGGTTGGAGAAGACAGGCCATGACACATTGGCACTGCTCGCCCGCCTGTCGAATGAGTTGGGCGTGAAGCGTTCGGACTGGGGCACGGCCGGGCTCAAAGATCGCCATGCCGTGACCACCCAACTCGTGACATTGTCAACCGATCTCGGCGACCGTTGGGGTGAGGGCTGGTCGTTGACCCGCCTCGGCTCGGTGGCGGAGCGATTGCGAAGTGGCGATCATGATGGCAATCGCTTCACCCTCGTCATCCGCGACATCACCCCAGAGCAGGTGCAACGATTGGAAGGTCGCTTGGATCAATTGGACCGCCATGGAATTCCAAACTGGTTCGATTCACAGCGCTTCGGCTCCGCGGTGAACGGCGAATTGCCGGGCGCGGCGATTATCGAACGAAATTTTGAGCGCGCGATGGGACTCTATCTGACCGAGGCCCACCCTTCGGACCGTGCGGGCCCCCGTCGCGACAAGCGTCACCTCTCCCAAATCTGGCCGAATCTCCATGGGGTCGGCCGATTGGAGCATAAACCATTGATTCGATGTGTATCGGCTTGGCGTCGCGCTGAAACCGAGCCGTGGAAGGCCGCGTATCTGGCCATCCCTCGCGATCTGCGCGGCATGTGGCTATCGGCCTGGCAATCGCGGGACTGGAATCGTCAATTGACCAAAGAACTCGAAGGCCTCTTCGAGGATCATCTGCTCCAGCGCGTCGAGTTGAATTCCGGCGATGTGCTCTCCTATCCCAACGCACCACCAGGCAAGAGCGGCGTCTCCAAACATTCCCTCATCGAGGATATCTCTCGGAATATTCAGAAGATTCCAGCTACCCTTCCAATGCGCGTGGAGGATCTTTCAGACGTGGAGGGATTCCTTACTGACCACAGCCGAGATACCGTGATTCACCCGGGCGACCTCAAGTGTAGCAGCCCACAGCGAGACGAACGAAACGGCAATTCGCGCAACAAGCGTTCAAAGTGCACGCTCAGCTTCTCGCTACCACCGGGCGCTTATGCGACCAATGTGGTCAAGCGGTTATTCCACTGATCACAGTCGGCCACTGTCACGCAGCCATTGCTCTCCGTAGTGCTGCCACTGTTCCATCGTCCAACCGGGGGGAATGCCCTCGGCGGGAATCGGTGGCCCAGCCACTGCCGCGGGCGGCACGAACTGAGGCATCGCCGGTGCGGCTTGTTGCATCGAGAAGGGATCCAGTGTCGGCATGGCCGCTTCGTCCGGCTTGCGCCGCATCAGCATCAGGGCGAGGACGAGCGCAGCGCCGATCAGCGCGACCAGTCCGATGACCATCACGATCATCATCGAAGAGGAGGCGACCTCCTCTTCGGAACGGCTCGCATCGAGCGGGTAGAAGTCATTCTCGTCCGAGACACCATCGCCGTCACCATCCACGCAACCGAGTCGGTCCTCTGTGGAATTGCCCCAGACCTCGGGGCAGTCATCGGATCGATTCGTCTCGGCCTGATCCGCATAGGCGTCACCATCGGTATCCGACCAGAGCCGTCCATCCGCAGGATAGGGTTCTGCGGCATTCGCCCAGTCATCGCCATCGGTGTCCAAACAACCGAGCAGGCCCAGGGTCGAGTTGCCCCAGAGTGAGGGACAATCGTCGCCATCGGCGCCATCGGTCTGATCGCCGTAACCATCCAAATCTGAATCTGCCCATTGACTGGCCTCGGCGGGGAAGAGATCGTTGGCATCTGACCAACCATCACCATCGCTGTCGATACAACCGAGCAGGTCGTGGATGGACGTACCCGACTGATCCGGGCAGGCGTCGGCTTGGTATCCGTCGGCTTCGTCGCCATAGCCATCCCCATCACGGTCGGCCCATTGACTGGAATCCATCGGGAAGGCATCCGCGCCCTGACTGACAGCCCATTGGACATCGGGATTGGACCAACCGTCCTCATCGCTGTCCGCACAACCGAGTCGATCTTCGATTGATCCGCCGGGAATCGTCGGACAGGCGTCGCCATCCGTACCGCTGACATTGTCACCATACCCATCCTCATCGGTGTCTCGCCACTGACTTGGATCGATGATGTAATCATCCTCGAGATCAGCCCAGCCATCGCCATCGAAATCTGGACAGCCGATTTGCACACCTTCGCTGGCTGTGCCGAACTGGTTCGGGCATCCGTCCTCGATATCGACAAAACTGTCGTCATCATCGTCGAGGTCTTCCTGCGCATCTTCACAACCGTCACGGTCGCGGTCTGTCGCGCCATTGGAGCGGAATCCGACGCGACCGAGTTCACATCGATCATACCCGGGCGTGCCATCGATGCAACCTTCCATCGGACCACCTGAATCACAGATACCATCGCCATCATCATCGTCATCCTCGGATGAATCTCGACAGCCATCGCCGTCGTGGTCCGTGGAACCGTCGCTCAGCCAACCGAGTTGACCCTTGGCGCAGTCATCCATGCTGTCGGGCACCGTATCCTCATCGTCATCTCCATCCTCGCTGGCGTCGCGACAGCCATCGCCATCGTAATCCGTGCTCGAAGAGGAAATCCAACCGATATCACCCCATGTGCAGTCGTCATCGTTACCCAGCACACCATCGTTGTCCGGGTCGGAATCGCAGAGGTCGCCAAAGGCATCCAAATCGTGATTCTCTTGACCGGGATTGTCTACATTCGGGCAGTTGTCTGCATTATCCTCGATGCCATCGCCATCCGCATCGGGGAAGGGGTCGAGCCGAATGACGCGATTCATGCCAGCATCGACATACCACAACTTTCCACCAGGACCGATATCGATGCCCATGATTGAGTTCGCATTGGTCGTCACAGTCTGTATGTGTGTGGCACTCTTACCGTTGGTGGCGAGATCGTAAGCGCTGATCTTGGCATTGCCATTCTGAGAGACGAACAACGTGTCGCCATCGATGGCGATTCCGCTCGGTCGTGATAGACCGCTGTCGAGCACACCCCATTCCATGCCGGTGATTTCGGAATATTCAGCCAAGGTCTCCATGCGCGAACTGTCACCATAGATGTTGGCCGAGCTCGTCGAGGTGTCATCGGTGTTGACCCACAGAATTCGGTTGGCGCCGGTGTCGGCGATGTAGAGAATGCCCGTGGTCTTGTCGAGTTCCATGTGACCAGGGATGTTGGCCTGGCGGGTCAACGAAATCTCGGAATAACGGCGGACCACGCCATCTGCGTGATCCTCTCCACCGGTATCGTGGTCGTCGTGGAAGTCATAGTAGACGAGCTCTCCATAATAGCCGTCGAAGTACCAGTAGGCATTGCCTGAATCGTGCGCGATGCCCATGCCATTGGGAGATTCGTGCAACATGTCGAGGTGACTACCGAGTCCACCGCCTCCGCCTTGATTCTCCACCGCATAATGGGAGAGTGAACCGGGCCAGAGTGCGGGGCCCATGAAATTGTTCGGACTCTGCTGTCCGTTGAACGTGTTTCGGGTTTCTTGTGAGGTGGCGAAAATTGTGCCAAACTCACTGTGTGATTGGCCGAATGCGAGCGCGCTCGCCTCTTCCTGGAAGTGATTCCCATAGGCGTCTTGACGGTGTTCACTCCACTGACCGGCTACCCCTGCGTTGTGGATGATGGTCATGCTGTCATCGGCGCGGTTGAGCACCCACAGTTCATTCGCCACATTCGGATTGAACTCGAGATCTCTGGGCACATCGAGGTCGTCCGAGGCACGCGTCGCCATGACCGTCTCATCGAATCCCGCGCCGAATTGCGGCACGGTTTCGTGAGATGTTCTGCCTTCGCCAGCAGTGATGGGTGCGGTTGCAATCACAGCGAGCATGCTGGAACAGACCATGATGGCCACCATCAGCAAAGATGCATTCTGTCGGGTCATGTATCCCGCGAGTCCCTCGGGGGATGAAAAGATGCCCCTGTGCTGTGATGCCTCAGATACAGTGCGGATAATCCGCTTGCATCGGTGGCAAGAAGAGGTCATCGCAGGTTCGATCAACGCTTGAGAGGGAGAGGGTACTCGCATCGTCGAGACTGACGAAGACGGGTTGGATGCTGGGTGGACTCGGCACGTAATCATCTCCGGATTGTGTGATGATGAGCACCAATGAATCACCCGCGGCAACGACGACATCCATGGCGAAGAATTCCATTTTCGCGACCACCGTCTGGCCGGGAAGCAGCACGTCCGCATCCTTGCCACCTGCATGGAAGCGCAAGTCCATGACCGCGTGTCCAAGATGTGCGCCATCACTGCCGCGCCTGAGTTCAGCGAAGAGGTGACCACTGGTTGCGGTGGGGAAGATGCTCGCCTCGATATGCAAGGTCGGCATGCCGATGATTCGCAGGTCCTCTGTGGGGTTGAAGCAGGTCAGGGTGGTCGTGCTCGTCGCGGTAATTGTCGCACCACCGGACTCGACCGTGCAGTCCGCCAATGGGATATCGATCCACGAGGTGTCCTCGGGCGGATAGGTTGACTCGGCACGCCAGCCGCCCTGATCATCCTGGATTTCGGCGATCAGACGGGGCTCGGGCCCCTCATCCTTCAGATAGTAATCGAACCACTCCAGAAGGTCGTCCGCCCAATCCCAGCGCAGGGTCCACGGAAAGCCGATGCCCCCCTGGTGTCCTGCCGCGCGGTCGGGATAGTCATGGGTCCACTGGCCGTACAATCCTTTGACATCGAAGCCTGCGTCCTGCGCGATCTGATGGGTGGGGAAGGCCATGTGGGGGTCGACATTCCAATCCTGCATGCCGTGGATGATGTAGATCGAGCCGTTGTACACATCCAGAGCCCGGTCGAGGAAGTAACGCTCCTCCCAGTAGTCGCTGCCCGTCCATGACAGGTCATCGCCGGTGAGGTAAGCGCCGACGCCCGCGTAGTAACCCTCCGCATAGCCTTCACAGGCGTTCTCGGCATCGCCAAGATCGCCATCGAGCCCGAACGAGCCGTAGACGCCATTGTGCATGATTGCGCCGCGCGCCTCCATGCTGCCGTTGCGCCACATCAATTCATGCACGCCGATCAGCCCCGACATCGGGACGATGGTCGCGAGGTAATCCGAACCGGAGGCCGCGGCATTCCACGGCGTGCTGCCATCGTATGATTTTCCAATCGCAGCGACTTTGCCGTTGGACCAAGGCTGCTCGCCCAACCAATCGACAGCGGCCTTGATGCCCGCCTGTTCATCGTGGCCCATCAGGTCCATGCAATGATTCGATTCACCGGTGCCGAAGACCGATACCTGCGCCACACCGTAGCCATGGGAAACGTAGTTCTCGATGAGGAAGCGACCCAATCGGTCCGCCGGCGTCAGGGCGTCGACATCTCCATCAGCATAGTATGGGCCGATCTCGGTGATGATGGGGACGCGGCAGGATTCCTCGACCTCGGCCAGCGTCAGGTCACAACCCTCGATGACGGGCAGCCACAGGCCGAGGTGGACCTCGGCCCCGCCGGTCGCGCCCGCGCCACCATCCGCGACGGTGATCGCGGGGACCGGCACGAAGACAGACAGTACCTCTCCGATGCCGTGCGTTCCATTGTTCGATACCCGGCTGAAGACATCTTGATCATCGTACTGCATCCCGCTGCGCTCTTCGACTGGAGGTAGCCAGTGGGTATCGCCATCGTCGGTGAGTGCATCCCCAGCCGGCATGCCGAGTGTGGCGGCGAGGATGATGAACAGGACGACCACGGCGAGGGTGGCGCCCATCGCGTTGTTCAGCTGACGCTGCTCGCGGCGCTCACCGCTCGGTGCTTCGGTGAGCACCTCGGCCTCGTAGACCTCCTCTGACACGGCCTTCGGCCGTGCACAATCACGCTTCAATCTATGCTGTAGTTGGAGCGCGCCATTGATTGACCCGAACCCCCACCGAGGGCCTGATGGAGACCCATCGAACTCAGATCGGCATTGCGGTTGGCATCGTTCTCGTGCTCGTTATCGCGACCTTCATCGGCATCGGCCCAACCGCGTTATTGGTCGATAGCGACCTCGATGGCGTCTATGATTGGTCGGACAACTGCGCGGCCGTATCCAACGAGGAACAGGCCGATCAGGACGAGGACGGCGATGGAGATGCCTGTGATGGGGACGATGATGACGACGGCGTCGCCGATGACGACGACGCATTTCCACTGGACCCAGAAGAGTCGACCGATCTCGATCGGGATGGCATCGGCGACAATGTCGACGATGACCTTGACGGGGACGGTGTGTTGAATGGACCCGATGAGTATCCGATGGATGCCACCGAACAGTTCGACACCGATGGGGATGGCACGGGAGACAACGCGGATGGAGACGATGATGCGGATGGGCTTGACGATGCCTTCGACCCCTTCCCCTTGACGCCGGCATGGAATCTCTCCGACGAGGGCCCTTACAAGGTGGGGACACAGTCGTTCCAGTTCATCTCGTCGACTGATATTGAGATCACCGTTCAGGTCTGGTATCCGACCTCGGATGAGAGTGGAGAGGACATCATCTACGACAATACCTACCCGGGCGAAGCTTGGGAACGCGCGAATGTGGATTGTAGCGAAACCCATCCGGTCGCGCTCTACAGCCACGGCACGGCCTCGGGCATGCGGTGGATGTCTGGATTCCTGACCGAACACTTGGTGAGAAATGGTTTCATCGTGCTCGCCCCCGATCACGAGGATGACAACCTCTTCGACTTCGATGATGAATTGCTTCCCTACACGCTGCTTCGCCGCCCGATCGACATCCGCGATAGCTTTGATTGGATGGTCGCTCAATCCGAAGGAGAGGGCGATTTTAGCGGATGTATCGAGCCGGATGATGGCTATGCCGTGATGGGTCATTCGGGTGGTGGATACACCTCATTGATGGCTTCGGGTGCAACAATCATCATCGACGATTTGAGCGAATTATGCGACGAGGGGTATGACTACCATTGCGACATGCGCGACCATTGGCTCGCCACCCACCCCGACGATACGGAAATCTCTCTGGCCGACGACCGGGTTTGGGGGACGGTGGGCTTGGCTCCATGGACAGGATTCGTGCTCGAGGACGGAGTGGCCAATGTCGACAATCCCATTCTCGTATTGACTGGGGATGATGATCTCACCACCAACCTCTCGATGGTGTCTGGAATCGTCGGTGATCTGGATGAGAATCTCACGACATTCGGCGTGTTCGCGAATATTGGCCACTACCATTTCGCGCCGATCGGCTGTGAGTTCTATGGCTGCGAAAACCAAACCGACATCGGCCTGGTGACCAATCTCACGCGCGAGGCCGCGCTCATCTTCTTGGCGCAATTGCTCGACTGGCCCGGTGCGGATGCCTATGCGCTGCCCGAGGACGAGGTCCTCACCTGGCAGTGACCAAGGTGCGACGACCATGTGGCCGATGAACGCGGAGGTTCGCGCCTGATGATTGCGACAGTGGTCCGGGGCAAGACCCTTCTTTCGGATGCCCCTCGCCCACGCCATGGCCGCAGCCTATGATGCCCTGATGGAGCGCGTGCGCGAGATTGAGACAATCGGACAGATCCAAGGTCTGCTCGGTTGGGATCAAGAGGTCATGATGCCGCCAAAGGCGGCGCCGTTGCGCGCTGAGCAACTGGCTTGGCTGTCCAAGGCCAGCCATTCGATGATGACTGACCCTGGCATGGGCAAGGCTCTCCAAGCGGCCGAGGCCGAAGGTGCAGGGGATGAGGTGGCGGCTGGAAATCTGCGCTTGCTGCGCGATGCGCATGACAAGGCGACGAAGAAGCCCGCAGATTTCGTCGATCGATTTGCCCGCCACAAGTCGAAGGCGATTCGCACCTGGACCGAGGCACGAGAGAAGGACGATTTCTCGATCTATCGCGATGATCTCGCCACCATGATTGACCTGGCGCGTGAACTGGCGGGATACCTCGGCTACGAGGACAATCCCTACGATGCGCTTCTCGACATTTACGAATCCGGATTGACCGTCGCTCAGGTCGACCCATTGTTCGCCGGTCTTCGCGAAGCGTTGGTGCCGATGATTGCAGCGGTCGCGGAATGCGATGAACCCGACATGTCCTGGGTTGAATCCAATCACTGGCCCGAAGCCGCTCAAGCCGCCCTCAGCCACGCGATCTCCGAAGCGATTGGATTCGATTTCGATGCTGGCCGTCGCGACAAGTCCACCCATCCATTCTGTGGCGGAGCCAACCCCGATGATGTCCGCTGGACAACACGTTATGACGAGGCCGAACCCTTCGGGTCTCTCTACGGCTCACTGCACGAGACCGGCCACGGACTGTATGAGCAGGGCCGGCCGCGAAACCTCGATTTCCAACCGGCCGGCCACGCCGACGGCCTCGGCGTCCACGAGAGTCAGAGTCGACTGTGGGAGAACCAGGTCGGCCGCTCTCTCACCTTCAGTGAGTGGGCCATGCCCCATTGGACCGAACACTTCCCCGACAATATGGAGGGTGTGACCGGCGAGATGCTGTGGCGCGCCGTCAACAAGGTCGAACCGAGTTTCATCCGCGTCGAGGCCGACGAAGCGACCTACAATCTGCACATCATGATCCGCTACGAGATCGAAAAGCAGCTCATCAATGGCGAACTCGAGGTCGATGACCTTCCCGATGCTTGGGATGCCATGTACGAGCGCTTCCTCGGCATCCGCGCGCCGAATCGCACGCTCGGTGTGCTGCAGGACATTCACTGGTCGTTCGGTGCCTTTGGCTACTTCCCGACCTATACGCTTGGCAATCTGTACAGTGCGCAATTGCTCGCCGCCGCGCGCGCAGACCTCGGCGATGTCGAGAGCCAATGGGCCGAGGGCGACTTCAGTCCGCTGCTCGGGTGGATGCGCGAAAAGATTCACGCGCGAGGCAGCATCCTTTCCCCCGCCGAACTCATCGAGGAGGCAACGGGACAAGCGCCGACCCCGCAACCATTCATCGATTACCTCGCGGCCAAGATCGAACGACTCTACGGCGTCTGAAGTGGCTGAAGTTGAACCTTGCAGCAGGTCTCCTGCGGCTCGGGCCAGGTCAGAATGAGCAGGCCGCCAAGAAAGCCGAACACCAAGGTGGGAAGAAGGAATCCAACCACCAGACTCGAACTGACTCCCAAAGCGGAGATCAAGAGAATATAGACAGGCAGATGGCAGGGACAGAAGAGTACGGCGACAACGCCCCCGACTGTTCTGCGGGCATCCATCACGCTCTCTTCTTGCCCGCTTGGCGCTTCAAGGTCCCCCCTCTGGTCCCATCTTTGAGGGAGAAGTCCCAAAGCCGAGCCCGCGTCTGTGCAACACATGGAGCCGGCTCCGTTGCGTGATCTGCGCGATGTCGCATGGTTCGAGCGTCGTCTGATGGCTGGCGTCGGTTCAATTCACCTGTACGAGGGCGGCGTGATCGCTGGCGATTGGGATGGAGGCATCCAATGCTGGGATCTCGAGGGCGAATCCAGGTGGACGGCGAAAACGAGCAACCGCGTATCGGCGATGGCCTGCGGTGGCGATGTGTTGTACGCGGTCTGTGGGCGCGATCTCACCTGCCTTTCTCTGGCCGATGGGTCGATCCATTGGACGAAGGAATTGGAGGGTAGCAGTGATCTGGTGGCCTGCACGCCGGATGGCTCAATCGTCGTCGCAACCTCCTCGATTTTCGACCTTGAGATGAATGACTTCCTCGAGGCGACCCTGTGGCGCTTTGATGCAGAAGGAGAATTGTTGCGAAAGGATTCGATCAATGAGCGGCCTTGGTCGCTCGAGATGCGCGATGATGGGGTCGCCAGCCTTGGGCTCGGACGGCCCCGTTGCGGCATGGTTCGCGCCGAGGCCGATGGGCTGCATCACACCCCGTTGCCAACCGATGCGCCCGCGACCTGTGGTCTGGCCGGGCGTGACCGGTCGGTCATCGGTCATGCGGATGGCTGTCTGACCTGTATCGAGGAGGGCATGGTGCTGGAGGATGCACCCTTCGCCAAACAACCCGGTTCCATCGAGGCTCTCGCCTGCACGCCTCAGGGCTTGCTGGTCGGCGTGGCCATCGAAGCGGGCCCGGTCGGCGCGGGCTTCGGCGCGGGCTTCGGCGGTGCATCGGGCCTTGCGCGCGCTTACGACTCTGATGGCCACATGCGATGGCAGGTCGAGACCACAAAGGGTTGCAATGTCGAACATCTGATCGACGGGCCGGAGGTCCGAGGCGCCGACACGGCTTGGATCGTCACCTTTGATGGAAGCATGGCCAACATCGAGGTACGCGATGAGGGTGAAGGCGCGAGCCTGGTTCGTTTTGAGTTTGGTTCACGATTGAATGCGACCGCCTCCCAAGACAACCTTGTCGCCATCGGTTTCGATGATGGCTCTCTTTTCATCCTTGAAGGCGACTTGTTGACCCGACGATTGTCAGAAAATGGTGATTCTGAGCTGGAAGCCCGAGATTCATCCATGGCTGCGAGACTTCGAGCGCTGCGAAATTGATCATATTCACAATAATAATTACATCCACTTTGGAAACTTCCACTGGAAAAAGGGGTTGGAAGGACCCGATTCGGGTGGAAAATAACCAATAATAGGGAAAGGTTTATCGACCATGGACTGCCAGAAGAAAGTTGCCGCTCCCGAGGAGTGGTGTCGGAGGGTGCCCAGCATCCCCGGCAGGCCCCAGCCCACAAGGGACCCAATTCGGGAAACGGCGGTGGGCCATCAGACCCTGTGAAAACGGGGCGAGATGGGGTGTGTGGATTGATTGAGAGATCGGTGCCACAGACCCGCAGGAGACGAAAATCACACGCTTCGGTGTGTGAGAAGACTCACCTGTGAACGTGTGCGAGAGCTGGGCTTGAGCACACACCGACACCTCGGTGTCGGAAAACACAGGAGAAACGTCTGTTCGAAAGAACGGGGAAAGACATGGGAGGAACGCCCGACGTCGACAATTTGGTCGAATGAAGCGGAGAAGGGAATCACTGGAAGCCGAAAGGTGACCTCAGGGACCTGGAACCGGTGAATGAAGCCACAACAGTCGGCTTGAGCGAGCCGACCGAGACGATCCCTCATGACATAGCATCCTGTGCAGGTTGAACGGGAAGGCAGCAATGCCCGACCGCGACTGCCGGGGGACGGAGGACGCTGCAGTTGAATCCGACCCTGGAATGGCGAAGGATCGAAAGAACTGGAACCGGACCGAAGGGGGAACAGGGGTGATAGCGATATCACTTGCTGCTCCAGGGTGGAACCAAAGCCGAAAGGTGGCGGGGAAACCCGGAGGAGGGATGCGAACCGAAAGGAACGCGTCTCACCGAATGGACGCTGACACGGAGCAATCTGTGACGGGAACCAAAACGGAGGAAGGTGCTCACGGCACTGGACGAAATGGAGGGAAGCGAGTCGGGAAACCGACCCGAGCGTTCAGAGGGCAGGACCGGTGCGAAAGCATCGCGTCCTCCCGACCGGGAACTGGAACACACCTTCGGGTGTGGAAAGGAACTCGGATGCGGAGGCTGGCTGGCAGAGGAAAGGTCCACAAGATCCCAATCTGCCAGCCAGCACTCCCAACTTCCTCTCTCGAGGACTGGCCGGCCTTCCTCCCAATTCACCTTTTGATGATTGCGAACGCCACGCGTTCCAATGTGGCGAATTATTGTGTCCGCGACAATCGCCGGGGCCTCATTTTCAGACTCCAGTCATCTCTTCGGGGCGAACCCATTCATCGAATTGCGCATCTGTGAGCAAGTCGAGTTCAATCGCTGATTCTCGGAGGGTGAGATTCCTCTCGTGGGCATTCTTGGCGATCTTCGCCGCATTGTCATAGCCGATGTGGTCATTGAGTGCTGTCACGAGCATGAGTGAATTCTCAAGATGATTCTGGATGGCCGCCTCATTCGCCTCGAGTCCGGTTACACACCTGTCGGTGAATGCACGACAGGTATCGGCCAGCAGCCGAACGCTGTGAAGGAGATTGTGAATCATCATCGGCTTGAATACGTTCAACTCAAAGTGACCTTGACTTCCACCGATTGTGATGGCGGTGTGATTTCCCATGACCTGACAGCAGACCATCGTCATCGCCTCGGCCTGGGTCGGATTGACCTTGCCTGGCATGATGGACGAGCCTGGCTCATTCGCGGGAAGTGAAAGTTCGCCGAATCCACAGCGCGGCCCGGAACCCAACCAACGGATGTCATTGGCGATTTTCATGAGACTGGCGGCGAGGGTGTTCAATGCTCCACTCGCTGCGACGACCGCATCGTGTCCAGCCAACTGCGCAAATTTGTTCGGTGCCGTGACGAATGGCAATCCAGTCTTCTCTGCGATATGGCCTGCAACGATGACAGCAAAGTCGGGATGGGTGTTCAGTCCTGTGCCGACCGCCGTGCCTCCCAGCGCCAATTCGAATAGATCTTCAAGTGCGAATTCAATTCGCCGAAGATCAGCGTCAAGCATGGCAACATAGCCTCCAAATTCTTGACCGAGTGTCAATGGCACGGCATCCATCAAGTGCGTTCGACCGATCTTGACGATGTTGGCAAAGTTGTCAGCCTTGGCCGCCAATGCATCCCGGAGATGGCGGACTTGAGGGAGTAGATTGTGGGTGATGTCCTCCGCACCCGCAATGTGCATCGCTGTCGGAAACGTATCGTTGGAGGATTGCGCTTTGTTGACATGGTCATTCGGGTGGACGGGTGATTTGCTGCCGAGCACACCACCTGATATTTCGATGGCACGATTGGCGATGACCTCGTTGGCATTCATGTTTGATTGAGTGCCGGAGCCAGTTTGCCAAATGCGCAGCGGAAAATGGTCGGCCAATGCGCCGGTGATGACCTCTTCCGAAGCTTCGATGATGAGGTCGGCAATCGTACCATCGAGTGTACCGAGTTGCTTGTTGGTCCTTGCTGACGCTTGCTTCAGGATGCCGAATCCTCGCACGACACCACTCGGCATCGTATCCTCGCCGATGTCGAAATTGATCAGAGATCTCGCCGTTTGGCAGCCATAATATCGATCCGCGGGGACATCCAATTCACCCATCGTATCGGCTTCAATGCGGACATCTCCATGGGTGGCGGGTGCCGAGCGGGGGCCGGTGGCGACGTGCGGAGTCGTGGCTTGGCGCCCTTCCAGGCCATCTTGAATCATCTTCGCGATGGTCGCGCTTCGCCCGTCTTTTCGCCCCTTTCCGACCTTCCGATCGAGACGCTTCGCCAAGTCTTCTGGAATGCTGATGCTCATGATGCGGCGGTCTCCCGCGCGGTGCTTCGCCATGGCCTTCGGAATTGTAATTAGTTAATAAGTAAGTCGGAGGGGACCCCGAAATCATCACTCAACAACGCTTGACGGTGACGATTTGTACCGGTTCGACCGGACGATCGCCCGTGCCGGTTCGCACGCCTTCGATGGCCATGACGACCTCCATGCCCGCCGTGACCTTGCCGAAGACGGGATGCTTGGAGGGCGTGCTTCCATCGAACCAATCAAGGAAGGAATTGTGAACGGTGTTGACGAAGAATTGCGACCCGCCACTGTTGGGGCGGCCGGTGTTGGCCATCGATAGGGTGCCTGGCTCATTGCTGAACTTGGCATCTGCGGGAAACTCATCCTGCACCTCGTAACCGGGTCCTCCCGTGCCGCAACGAGAACTGTTCGGATCGTTGCTGTTCGGGCAACCGCCCTGGAGCATGAAGCCCTTGATGACGCGGTGGAAGTGCAAGCCATTGTAGTAGCCCTTGTCGGCGAGTTCGAGGAAATTACCCGCGGTGATTGGCATGCTGTCAGTGAATAGCTCGATGGTGATGTCACCCTTGCTCGTCGTCATCAGGACTTGTGTCATGGCCTGCACGCCCCGCTCCCGGTTCTTGAGCCTGTGCCCACAGAGGCTCAGAGTTTGAACCGGGGCACGAAGCCGAGAACTTCTCTGAAATATTCGAAGTCATATTCGGCATTTGTCCGATGAACAATCAGACCCTCAGCATCGAATTTCCAAACGTCTGTGACGATTGTTTCGAAGGACTTCCCTGACGGTTCGATCCCTTGGACCACTCCGGTGTGTGTGCCCCACGTCCGGGCCCGAGAGACGACGATGTCACCCGCGGGAACCATTTCGATGATCTCGGTATCCAGATCGGGATTCATATCGATAATGCGCTTGCAGTAGGTCTTGTAACCCAATCGATCGAGTCGGCCGGAGGCACCACCCTCAGCGAGGAATTCAGGTGCAAAAAGATCGTCGATGAGATCGAAATTCCGCTGCCGCCAACCCTCTTCGAACCACCGACTGAGCGAATCCACACAACCCTGTGTGAAGGCATCGAGTTCGATTGGTTCATCAGACAGGGGCATTCCTCCGGAACTCAGGCAGGGCGGCGATTCAATTTGAAGGGTTTGAATCCTCATCCCACGACGCCAGCGGAACTGCCGGATTTCTGCTCAAAGACATCGTAATCGATGAGAAACAGCGTGAAGAACAGGGTCGCTCGCTCTTGCAAGGTGAGATTCGCATCGACGAACTGAATCGAGAACGTGTCCGCTTGGGTGAACATCTCGGTCAGCAATCCCTTCCATTTCTTTGAGATTGTCGCCACATGAACCCCGCCTTTGGTGACGTCGAAGGTGAGGCTGCCGAGTTGGAAGATGCTGCTGTTGATCTCGAAGGTATCGACGCCGCCGACGTCGATCGTGTATCGACGCTTGAGCATCTTGAATCTGCGTCGGGACCGGCCCATCACCTGACCACCGACAGAGCCCGTGATCTCCTGGAACATGAAGCGGAATGGTTTCTTTCCGGAGGCGATTTCCTGGCCCTGTGCATCGTAGACGTGCAGGGTGAGAGAGCGCATGTTGCCAAACATCTGGCGCAGGATGGCACCGCCGAATCCGCCGCCCTCCTCCATCGCTGAGCCGAGTGCTTCGCCATTCTCTCCGTGAAGGCTGTACTTGTTTGCCGAATCAAATCCGACCAAGATGTTGGCCATCTCTTTTTCTTGCTTGACGACGATTGCATTTCGCATCAGCATGTGCTGGAGTTGTTCGCTCATGGGCCCGCGGAGACATCTCTGCTTCTTCAAATTGACTTCTCAGGCAAAATCCGAAAGTGTCGTCAGCGGTATGAGTGGAATGCCGGCCGCGGCGAAGGCCTCGACGCCGCCTTCCTCGCGGTCGACGATGGTGATGCAGGCGACGACGTTGCAGCCGATGGCTTGGAGGCGCTCCACGGCTTTGAGTGCGGAGCCGCCCGTGGTCGTGACATCCTCGAGAATGACCACCCGGTCACCGGCGAGAATCGTGCTGCCTTCGATGCCGGGAGGGTTGCCGGTCTTTCGACCACCGCGCCCTTTCGGTTCCTTGCGCATGACAAAGCCGCGCAATGTGCTGCCAATCGGGGCCTTGGCGATGACGATGCCCGTCAAGGGCACGGCCCCCAATTCGAGTCCTCCGACGACATCGATCCCACCGTCAATCCCTTCCATTGTGGCATGGATGAGCACACCGAGAAGGTGCGCGGATTCAGGGTCGCACATGACGGGTTTGGTGTCGAAGAAATGGCGACTCGTGCGGCCGGAGGCGAGGGTGAACTCTTCGGTTTCGGTGCACAGGTAAGCCAGGTTTCGAATTTTCTCGATGAGTCGTTCCTTCGCCTCTTGCGCACCCGTGCTCTCCGCCATGCCCACTCCTCACAGGTGGTGCTGTGCCGGCCTTCCATGAACCTAGCGCAGCCCCATCTTCACTTCCATAGGAAGTGTTGCGATTGGCACCCAATGCTTTTGGGCGCTCGGTGCCCGATGGCCGACGTTCGCATAGGCAAGGGGGGATGACTGGGTGGAAGAAGGCATCACGAGGCCGGTCGCACCGTTCGATGCCGATCGCCTTCAAGCCGAACTATCCCACTATCAGGAGGCGTTGGATGTCCAGTGTGAGGCCGTCTACCAGGTGGCGGGCGAAGCCCGGTCCAAGGGATTTGACCTGCGCGACGTGGTCGAGATTCCCCGCGCATCCGACCTTGCGGGTCGGGCCGAAAAATTGCTCGAGGAGTATTTGGATGGCATCGAGATCGCCGATGACATCCGCACCATGCTCGCCGAAAAGGACCGCGAGACGAGCAGCATCGAGATGGCGGTCAAGGTCGCCAACGCCATGCACGATCGCACTTCGGACGTGCAGCGCAGCATCGACACAGGCTTGCGCGTTGGCCTTGCCGTGCTCACCGAGGCGGTGCTGGTCGCGCCGCTCGAGGGCATCGGTCGGGTGCAGGTGCTCAACAATTTGGATGGGTCCCGATTCGTCTCGGTCGACTTCTGTGGCCCGATTCGCGCCGCCGGCGGCACCGCTCAAGCCCTCGCTGTCCTCATCGCCGACATGATTCGTCGGGCCCTTGGACTCTCCAAGTATCAGCCCACTGACCCCGAGGTGGAACGGGTCAAGGAAGAATTCGGTCTCTACCGAGGTGGACTGCAGTACAAGCCCTCTCCAGAGGAGATCGACATGATCGTGCGAGCCTGTCCGATCATGGTCAACGGCGAGGAGACCGAATCGATCGAGTGTTCGGGGTACAGAGAGGTTCGAAACATCGAGGGTGGACGCATCCGCGGTGGTGTGATGCTGGTCATCGGAGAAGGCCTTTGTCTCAAGGCACCCAAGATTCAACGCCACACGGAGAGACTGCAGATTCCCGGTTGGGAATTCATCTCTCACTTCGCCTCGAAAGGCAAGGATGATGGGGGTGAGGATGGCCCGGGAGGTGGGAAAAAACGCCGTCAAATCAAGACGATCGATCGCTACATGGACGATATCATCGCCGGCCGGCCGGTGTTTGGAGAGCCGAATACCCCGGGTGGTTTCCGGCTGCGCTATGGCCGGCCTCGAACCTCGGGCCTGGCCGCTGCTGGCATGCACCCCGCCTCCATGCACGGGATGGGCGATTTCCTCGCAGTCGGCACCCAGATGAAGATCGAACGGCCCGGAAAAGCCTGTGCAATCACCCCTTGTGAAGAGTTGGAAGGCCCCACTGTGCTGCTCAAGAATGGCCGATACGGCCGCGTTCAATCGAGTGAGATGTGGCATCGGGTCCACGACGAAGTGTTGTCGATCTGGGACAATGGAGAATTGATGATTGGCTATGGTGAGTTCGTCGAGAACAACAAGCATCTCGTCCCCGCTGGTTACGGTCCAGATTGGTTCGCGAGCGAGCTTCTCGAGGCATTGGATTCCGAGGAACAGGTGACACGGTTTGCCGAGATTCTCGGTGCACCCCGGCGACGAATGCCAGAGGGCGTGCCGGCCACGGGCTCAATCGATGGGGAAGGTGAACCGCTCTCGAATTTCACCCGGCAGCGCGCCTGGCACCGCTGGTTGAGACGCCTCAATCTCGATTGGAGTGTCGTCGTCGAACTCTCACAGACCTTCTTGACAGCGATTCCCAACCCGTGGAACCTGTGGTGGCATGACCTGCCGATCGAATGGGTGCCGAGTCTGATCGAGGCTTTGCAGGCAGCCCGCATTGAGACGGCAGCCCACCTCGATGATGGTATTCAGTTGCATCCACACCCTGACCGGTGGTGGCTGAGGATTCCCGCCGCGGTCAAAGGTTGGACTCCGGTGGACCACACCCCGGAGGCGCTGCCGACAGGAAAAACACCGATCCGCGCCCGTGCTGCTGTCGTTCAGACGGCCCCTGCACCGGTGATGCCTGGTCGCGAAGACCTGCCCTCGCCCATTCTCGGTGCATGGCCCCAAGGCACCTCCCTCGAGGAGCACGGATTGGTGAAATCCGCCTTGATGGTGCTTGGCATTTCCCACCTCCACGAGGGAGATGACCTGATTATCACACACGGCTGGCAGGCCCTGCTCGAAGGTCTCGGTCTCGCCGTTGACGACGCCGATGTCGAAGGTGTCCAGCCAAAGATTCGCGTCGATGCGACCGCCCATGTTGAAGCCCGTCTGGCCCGCATTGCCGAGGCCCTCACCACGGTGGGCGTGGAGCGTGAAAGAACCGCTGACATCGAGCATCGGCGCGCCATTCTGCGCATCGAGGCGGAGACCGCAGCACGACAGAAGGGGGCGACGATCGCCGCCACGGAAGCCGATGGATCTGAGGCCGCTGAGTCGATTGAGGATGTTGGGCCCGCCGACGCCAATGCGCTCGAATCCGCGGAGGCCCTGCTCGATGAGCACGCCGTCGATGGGACGCTGTGGTTGGTCCGTCAATGCAGCAGCCTGCGCTGGCTGGCCGCGGCACCCTGTCGCATCGGATGCCGCATGGGCCGACCGGAGAAGGCCGCACCTCGGGAGATGAAGGGCAAACCCCACTGCATCTTCCCGATCGGCAACGAAGGTGGTCCGCAACGCCTCATCACCGTCGCCGCAGAAAAAGGCAGCATCCGCGCCCAACTCGGCGTCAGAGAATGCACCAGATGTGGCCAACGCAGTCCCTACACCATCTGTCATCACCGCATGGTCCCCGGTGACCCGACAGAGTGCGGTGGCCGCACCGAGGGGATGCAGGAACGCCCCGAGAATGGGCAACGTCGGAAAGGAACCTTCCAATCCATCAACATTCCAGAATTGCTCGAGACCAAACGCATCAAACTCGGCCTCGACCGCATCCCGAAGAAATTCAAATGCGTCAAAGTATTGACTTCGCTTGAACGGTTTCCAGAACCGTTGGAGAAGGGAATTTTGCGCGCCAAGCACGCCTTGCCGACCTTCAAGGCCGGCACCATCCGCTTCGACATGATCGACGTCCCCGTCACCCATTTCAGGCCGAAGGACATCGGTACACCTGCTGCAAGACTGGTCGAATTGGGCTATGGGCACGACATCGATGGCACCCCTTTGACGCGGGAGGATCAGTTGCTCGAACTCTATCCTCAGGACTTCATCCCGAGTCGGAACGGTGAGGATTTCTTCATCCGAACCTGCCGATTCGTCGACGAATTATTGGTCAGATTCTACAAGATGGAGGCCTTCTACAATGTCGAGACAGCCGCAGATCTCGTCGGTCACCTCTGCATTGGGCTTGCACCGCACACATCCGGCGGTGTGCTGACCCGCATCATCGGTTGGTCAAACGCCAGTGTCGGCCATGGACATACGCTGTACCACGCGGCAAAACGAAGAAACTGTGATGGCGATGAAGACGCGTTGATTCTGCTTCTCGACGGCTTACTGAATTTCAGCCGCCTGATGCTGCCGAGCAATCGCGGCGGTCGCATGGATGCACCTCTGGTTCTGACGACCCGCCTCAAACCGACCGAGTTGGACAAGGAGGCGCTCAACGTCGACACGGCCTGGTGGTACCATCGTGGATTCTACGAAGCGACGCAATCCCAACCCCACCCGAAGGAGATTTTCTCACAGATGGACGTGGTCGAGCGACGGATTGAGAACGTCGGTGCGATGCGGGGCTACGGCTTCACCCACGATGCGGATTCGATTGACGCCGGCCCGGTCAATTCTTCCTACAAGACCCTTGAATCAATGATTGACAAGATGAATGCACAACTTCTGCTCGGTCAACGCCTGCGAGCTGTGGATGTCCGCAAGGTCGCGAGCCAGGTCGTGGAGTCTCACTTCCTGCCCGATCTGCGCGGCAATCTGGTCGCCTTCACCCGGCAAAAGATTCGCTGCGTCCGCTGCGGCGAATCATACCGCCGTTGGCCGCTCGCGGGCAAATGCATCAAGGATCCGAATGCCAACCGTGGCGGCGGCGGCGGAATGCGGCGTGGCATGTCGTTCACGGGTGGAGAATCTCATCTGTGTGGCGGCAATCTCGCCCTCACCGTCAGTGAGGGTGCTGTGCGGAAATACATCCGCGTCATGCAGCACGTCATCGAGCATTACGGGGTCGACATGTACACCCGACAGCGCGTTGACCAATTGGCGAAAAGTGTCGATTCTCTGTTCAAGAATGATCGAGTGAAGGTATTCACGTTGGACGATTTCATCGATATTTGATCAGCGCTTTCCTTTCTTCTTCTCATTGGAAGAGCCACCCAATCGGCGCCATAGGTCACCGACGGTGCGAATGCTCCGGTCCTCTTCGACCGCCCCGGTCAGGCCCTCGGTCGTGCCCTCGCCCAACTCGTCCTCGAAGTCGATGGCATCCTCATCCTCGAAGGGGGCGATGTCGCCGTCGGCCTCGCTAGATTGCGCGGCGAATTGCTCTCGCATGCGGCGCCGTTGAACCTCCATGCTCTCATCGGCCGACCCGGTCGGTCCCATGACGAGGCCCTCGACATCGACCGCATCGCCGCCGGAGACGGATTGGACGATCTGTTCCCACTCCTCCTGTTGGCGTCGGGTGTGGAGTGGCATGTTGCGCACCAGCGCATCCTTGCGTCGCTGAGCCATCTGACGGATCGTTCGGTCGACGATTCCCAGCACCAGACCGAGGACATTGGCAGCGACGAATCCCTCGGTCCGGAACGGTTGCCACAGTCGCATGCCGAGATCCATTTCGGCACTCAGATTGCGGGAGGGGTATATGTCGGCTTGACCGTCTTCCATCACCACACGGGTCGTGAAGTAATGCTTCCCGGGTTCCAATGAGAGGGACATGTCTGGACAGGCTTCGGTCGATTCGCCCTCCCACAGAATTTCGATGCTCTCGTCGGGAGACACGTGACTGAGCTCGACGTTGACGACAGGAGAACTCGCATTCCTCGGTGCATAATCACAGGTCAGGCCCACGGGGGTTTCCCGGTCCATCCCCATCATGTCCGGCACATCCAACAGGTAATTTCGGTTGATTTGGCCACCGTGCTCGTGCACCTCGTTGACGGCGACGGCATCCGAAGCGTACAACCAGATCAGATTGAGGAGCAACCAGGTCAGCAGGGTGGCGACCATTCGTGCACGGCCATCCTTTGGGATGGCCTTGCCGGGTTTCTTCTTCCCATCATCCTCCTCCTTCTCGCGGTGCATGGCCTCGTGAACGAGATTCACATCTTCACCCCCACACGGTCGAGGATGCGGGCCATCCAGATGAGTTTACGCACCTTACGTTCAGGGTGGGTCGCACCGGTCCAGCGCCCGATTCGGTCCGTTCTGAAGCCCGCCAAGTGGATGGAATCGGGTGCAACGCCAAGGTGCAGGGCGAGACAGACGGCTCGGTCACCATCGGTGAATCCACCGGGATTGATCATACCGGCGAGAGGGTTTGGCGTCTGGTGCGAGAGCACGAGTTGAAGGTCGACATCCTCGAGTCTGTTGAGGAATTGACCCCAGGCCCGACGATTGTCCCCGTGGGCATGGAGAACGAAGGGAATGCCTCTACGGGCCGCCTCATCCAGATGTTCAGGCGCACCATCCGCATCGCTGACGACACAGATGATGCGCGACCATGCCTCTGCGATGAAAAATGATTCAAGTTCGGACAGTACACCGATCGCACCATCCGCAGCGATGATATGATGGCCATCCTGCAAGGCCTTGTAGACGTCTTCGACCTCGACCGCCGCACCAAGAACCGTGATCGGGGCAAGCATCAGACGCTCTTGAATTCGCAATAGGGTGAGTGGACGTTTTGTGCGGGGCCACGCATCCTTCAAGGCGAAGGCACTGGCAAGATCATCCTTCACATCCCAACCGAAATCACTGCGAATCTCGTCCTGTAACGCGACCAGCTCAGCGGTCAGGTCCGGTCGGGTCGTGGTCGCCACAGAGACCGCATGGGTTGGAGAGTCTTGAAGAACCCTCGTTCACACGCTTGATTCTCCATGCCAACACCGCTCAACCCTCCCGCCATCGAGGACCCCGTCGTGCTGGCGAGGTATCCATTCCTTCCTCAGGCGAAGCCGGCGATCAGGGGTCATATGGATGAAAATGGAGTCGACATCCAAGCTTTGGTTGAAGTCGAGTGGTTGGAGGAGGTTCGCGCCCGAGCGCGGGTACGTTTGGTCGAATCGATCGTTCACAAGGACATCGATGCGGCGACGAGTGTCGACATCCACACACCCTATGGACAGATGGTGGAATGCCTCTCCTTTCTCTACGCGATGGTGACGGTATGCGCCTCGTTTGATGAGAGACTCCTCGGTCGATGGGCGGAGGGTGAATCGAGCCGGGCCGACCATCTGTGGGGCACGGTCGAGCATCCGGATTCCTTCCAACGCCTCGCCTCGACCTATCTGGGTGGGGTGCGCCTCGGGGCGGCGGGCAATTGGGAGGTCCGCCTGGTCGATTATCTGGAACTCTGCCCCAAGATTTCGGGTGCCTATTGGCGACTGCCGAATCGGCCGGTTCGTGATGGCTGGGTGATTCTCTCTCCGGCCTCGGGTGAGAATAGCCAACAGCGCCTGTCCCGACTGATCAAGGAGCGCATTCGAAATGCGCTCATCGCGGAATGCCGTGAACGTATGGAACGGATGGATGAGGCCTTCGCAGGGACGATGGCAGATGAGATCGGCCGCATCATCGGACTGTTGCAGCATCAGGCGACAACCGAGGTATCGTTCACTTCGGCAGATGAGTCAGATTGGCCCCCCTGCATGGCGGAGATCACCCAGCAACTCGCCACCTCGGTCAACGTCAATCACGTCGGCCGGGTGTTCTTGGCGAGCATCTCACGAGTCATCGGTCTGACCGAGGATGAGGCCCATGCCTTCTTCGTCAATGCGCCGGATTATTCCGAGGACACCACTCGCTACCAGATCGGCCACGTCTATCAGCACGAGTATACCCCGCACGGCTGCGCCAAGTTGCAGATGAGTGCCTGCTGCCCAGTCAGCCGCGGCGACGTCTCCTCCTCATTGTGCAGCCGCGAGTGGATGGACCACCCGCTCAAGTATCTCAGGGCCCGCCAGCGCGCCAAGCACCGGGATGAACAATCGGGTGGTTCGGGAACCTCGGGAACCTCAGAAAACTCGGGAACCTCAGAAAACTCGGGAACCTCAGAAAACTCGGGAACCTCAGAAAACTCGGGAACCTCAGAAAACTCGGGAACCTCAGAAAACTCGGGAACCTCAGA
>Ga0114999_10000546_pt1 | contig 55874 bp, 95 predicted proteins | sample ArcticOcean_MG_C_3_FD_89820 | JGI IMG/M metagenome (GOLD analysis project Ga0114999, IMG submission 89820) | Marine microbial communities from western Arctic Ocean - ArcticOcean_MG_CB8_126 | ecosystem: Environmental > Aquatic > Marine > Oceanic | place: Arctic Ocean: Canada Basin | collected...
CAGCGCATCGACATCCACCCCGGTAGGTGTCAGCGACATCGCGACGACCTGTTCCGCCGTGAAATACGGTAGGCCCACCAGCGCATCGAGCGCCGCCGACCGCGTGGAGTCATCCGGTTGCGCGACCTCGCCGTTTTCGTATTGCTTCGTGACGATCGCGCTCAGGTCATCGCGTGTCGGCAGCGGCTCGTCAAGCACGACGACATCGCCAGCCAGTTCGGAGGGAAGTTGGAAGGCCGGACCAAGCAAGACCAGCATCCGCCCGTTGCCCTTGAACTCATCGCGGAGGTTCCACACCGCCTGCGCCACCCCCGGGTCCGCAAGATGATGGTGCGCGTTCATCATGAAGGTGACGCTATCCTCCGGCGCCTTGCCAGCCAGCGCCGCCAGCGCCTCCACCGGGCTCACCGTCGCATCCGGGTTGACATCTACAAGCGCCGACTGTGCCGCCTTGTTGACACCGCGCAGCCCTCGCACCAGATCCCATTGCGCGACCGCCGCGCCCTTGACGACGGCCACAATCTCATCGATCGTGGCTGCCGGGTCCGGAGTCTCGATCGCGACGATCGGGCAAGAGCAGCGCCGTGCCGCCTTGAATGCCTTCACCATGCCGCTCACCGTGGTCGTTTTCGTCGTCATCGGTCCTCCTAATCAAAAATTGCGCCGCGTGTGACAGCGGCAGCCTTGAACTCGTTGGCTGCTCGCTCAGTCGGAAAGTGCAGGTCGATGCTTTTGTCCGTTGCGCCGTCAGCGGTCCCGCCGAGTCGCTTGAACATCGCGAGCAGGAAATCCATCTCTCTCACTTCGACTTGGATTCCCGCGACCTCTGTGCGCTCCGTCAGTGTCGTCGCATTCGCCATGTCCAGAATGATAATATCAAACCAGGTGAGAGTCAAGAACTATTTTCGGTAAAGGTGACGGCTCACCCTTCCGAGACGGGAAGGCCCATACCTGCCCGTGCGGCTTCCCGGTGTCGCGGATAATCACCCCGGTCTGCAAGTCGTGAATCAGCACCCGGCCACCTTGAAATCTCACACGGCTCGCGTAGTCGTTCGCCTCGCGCTTGGAGGAGAAGGTTCGCTGCACCTCTTGATCCGAACGGCCCGTCGCTGCGTATCGGTTCATCTCTCACCCCTGAGCGGTGTCGCCTCGATCTTGCTGCGAACGCGCTCTGCCCGGGTCAGTCGGGCCTCCATCTCCACTAGTTCGGCCTCCGCCTTCGCATCGCCATCCCACGCCATCTCCGTGACGACCATGTGACGTTCCATGAAGTTTCCATAGTCCTCGCCGAGCGCCAGATCGAACGCATCCTGCGCCCGGCAGGTGCGCTCAAACTCCGCAGCGCTCCGCGTTCCCAAACCCCCGGTCATCCGACCACCGTGACGCCGATGTGGATGAAGTCCATGTTGCTCTGTCCGGCGCGGTCGTTGGCGCCGATGACGACCGGAGCGAAGCGACCATCGTCAGCCACCCCGATCATCCAGCGGACAGCATCAGGCTTGTGACCCGAGATTTCGATCGCCTTGATCAGCTTCGCCTTCGCATTGCCGAAAGTCGAATAGGTCCGGGGTGTCTGGATTGTGTTGGCCGTCATTTCGTGGATCATGGTATCTCCCTGAATCTCGGTTGCCGTCGTCGTCATCGCCATACCTAGAATGATAATATCAACCATAGCGAGAGTCAAGGGTTCTTTTCGATTATTTTCAACCCTTCAGACGCCACCAGACCGTGGCATCATTGCGCCCGGAGCACCGGATAGCCGTTTTCCCAATCTTGCAGGACCGAACAGTTCCTCGCCGAGCGACAGGCTTTCACCGTCGCCAGTGGGAAGACGGCGCCGAAGTAACTCGGCACTTCGTTGGTGTGCGAGAACTCCCGCCATGTCAGGTCGATGACCTGATCGTTCCCGTCTACGCACCACGCATGCAGGATCGGTATCACGCTGGTGGCGTAGCCTTCCACGTAGCGCAGTCCGACACGGCTCGATGCCAGCCAGTAAGCGTTATCGAAACACTGTTTCGGTGTCATCATCGCGAAGCCGAACGGCTTCCGCCAGTCCTCGCGATTCCACAGCCTGCCACGCAGTAACAGATACTCCTCGATGCAACTGAAGGCGAAGCCCTGCGCCCGGCGCTCAGCCTTCCGACCGTAGTGCATGACGGTGAGCGACTGCATGTAGCCCAACAGCCCGAATTGCGCCGGAGTGACCTCACCCATTCTCCACCCGCTTCCGATACTTCCGCTGATCCTCGTTCCTGATCCGGCGCTTGCACAGTCCGCACTTCCGGTCGTGGCAATGGTGCGGCTGAGTGGCGCGAATCGGCATCCGGCGCAGCCGTTCCGCCTGCTCTGCGAACATGACTTCGATTGGTTTCATTTTCCGTCGTCCTCTGCTCGCCAGACCTGCGTGGGAAGGCCGAGCCGCGATCGTGTGCCGAGCCGGACAAGGCGCCCGATCAAATCGAAGCCGAAGCTCGCGACCGCGTGAGCACCGCGAATCCGGTTGCCGAACGTGAGATGAGCGGCATACCCGAATGCCGACTCCGGCCCGTGCTTCACACCGCCCCGCATGAACGGACAGGACACGCATGGCGCCTTTAGCTTGAAGTGCTCCGGCGTCAATTTCACAGCAGGCCCGGCAGGAAGACCAGGGCAGCGGTGACAGCCACAATAACGACCAGCGCCAAGCCGAGCCATGCCCACCCATCAGGCGCGTTTCCACGGCCTCTGCACGGGCCGAAGCAGATCGGACACCAGTCGCCGATCCTCACCCTGCCGTTATCCATGGCCGAGCGCCCATACGATCAGCCCACCGATCGCGACTCCGGCAGCGGTCCCGGCCATGATCGCCGCCATCATCACACCCGCGACATGCTGCCGCCGTTGTTCTACCGTCCTAGTCATCGTTCGCCTCCTATGCTCAGCCTCAGTATCCGATGGTGTCCGCTCAATTACTCCCCCTCTCCTGCTAGATGATCAAAAACAGGGTGTCGCGGCTTGCCGCCCTTCAACAGTCCTTTGTGGGAGATCACCAGCCGTGCGCCGATGTAGCGCGTTTCGTCCTTCGCGATGTCAGCCAGCGTGGCCTTGTTCTTCGTCTTCACCGTCGTCTCGATACCGCTCTCCAGCGTGAGGCAAGTGACCGAGTGTGGCCCGAACGATCCCGGCTTGAATCCGGTGATTCTGCCGACCGCCGCGCCTTCCTCTTTCACCTTCAGCCAGTCCGGTGACCGGCGCCCGGCCTGATACGTCGCCGCCGAACGCTTCAGAATCGCGCCCTCACCGCCCTGCCGCCAGATTTCCTCGATCGCGGCCCATGTCGGCGTGACTGACTCGACCGTGGACACGCTGCGCTGGCCTGCCGGGAGACGGCGCAGCCGGTCCAGCAGCATCTCACGCCGCCGTGTGCTGTAGGAGCAGGCGACGGAGGCGCCATCGAGTGAGACGACATCCCAAGCGATGAACATCAGATCCGAGCCGTCCGACTGCCCGTTCCGAATCGCCGCCAGCACCCGCGATACGTCGCTCGAAATTCCGCCCGGCGTGACGAACTCGCCGTCGTAGACGCCAGTGCCGAGCGCCTGAAGCGCTTCGATCATCATGCCGGGCATCTGCACCGATGTCGGTGGCTTGTCGCCCCGTGGACGAGCGTAGGCCCACACATCCGCGCCCTCGATGACGACCGTAATCCGGTGGCCGTCCATCTTCTGCTCCATCGTCCAGCCGTGAGCGAACGTGGCGTCAAACTCGGCGCCCTCTACCCGCGTCGTCATCGCAGACGCGAGCATTGGCGCCGGAGGCAGGCCGCGAACCGGCTCGTCGGCTGCGCTGCTCGCCTCCTGTGAGGCTTTCACCGGCTCCGGCGATGTCTGGCCCGTCTGCCCCTCCGCTCGCACGAGACGGGCGTGTGGGCAGTCGCGAGGCTTGTTCGGCTTCTGATTCCGCCATGCCGGGCAAGTGCACCAGTCAATCGCGCCTGCCGCCGTGAAGGTCATCGTGTGGATTGCGCTCGATGACTTCGAGGGAAATTCCCGTGTCATCGAGCCGCCCCGCAGTCGTCAGCCGTCATGTGGTAATAGTCGCCGCTGCCGCTCTGCGTCATCGGGAGCCCGGCGACGATAGTGTGAAGGCAGGCCGAGCAAGTCTCCGTGCCGGTCTGCGATACGAGCGCTTTAGCCAGATTGACCGGGCTCGTGGCCGAGCCGACGACGCCGGGCGCTTCCGGTGTGACCATCTCGCCGCCCATGAATGCCGCGACTCCGACGCCGCCGACCGGCGTGGCATGCCGACCGCCGACCTTGATGTATTGCACTTCCCGTGGGCCGTTGATTGCCATGAAGCCGGTGTGGATAGCGAGCGAGTCGAATCGAACTTGGATGGTCATTGGCGTGTCTCCCTGATTCGCTGTGGCCGTCGTCGTCGTCTCCATCTCCATGATGATAATATCAATCCCGGTGAGAGTCAAGGATTATTTTCCCGGCGCGAGAATACCCCGCGCCGGGAGTGGGATGCTATGCCGGGACGACCTTCCCCAACGGCCCGATCGACATCTCACGTTCGTCGGAGTCAGCCGCCGTATGTGAGCCGGTCTTCGTCAGCCGAACGGTGGGATGCGCCAGCATCGCGAAGACATCGCCGACCAGCAAGACCTCGAACCGCTGATGTGTGACCGTGGATGGCATCGACCATGTGTGCTCAGGCTCGACAAGCTCGTGCGGCTGAAATACCGCCTGACCAACGCCGCCAGCCGCCGCGACGGCATGCCCCGGCCCGGTCTTGATGTAGCGCACCGTCCGTGGGCCATTGACCCCGGCGAATTTCGCATCGATGGCGAGCGAATCAAATCGAACAGTCATATCGGATACTCCTTGGATTTTGGTTGGCGTCGTCGTCATCTCCATGCCTAGAATGATAATATCAATCCCGGTGCGAGTCAAGGATTATTTCAACTATTTTCAAGGCACCCGCTGGAGTTCGAACGACTCGACTTCCTCCGCCGTTAGCTCACGGTCGAATGTCATGACGCCGAACCGGTGAGCGCTCACCGGGAGGTCCGGGCGAAGCTCGAAGCCCGGCCCCTGCGGACGTTCGAGCAGCGTCCAACCGGCGCGAGGGAGGCTAGAGAAGCAGGGTGGGCGATACAGCAGCGTGTATTTCGTCATCCCGGGATGACCGTCGCCGCAAGTGCGAAGTGGATACTGGTGCCATCGTCGCCCCACGCCTCGCCGTCGCTCACCTTTTTGAAGACCTCACCGGTGCCGCCGTATTCCTTGAACAAGTCGCCCACCTGTAGCTCCTCGAATGTTTGGAATGCGACCGTGGACGGGAGCGCCCACAGATTGCCGGTCAGTATGCCGCGTGTGGCTGCGTCAGTCATCGTTGAATCTCCTAACCTATGATGTAGCGTGTGCCGTTGATCATCCGTGTGATAGGCCGACGCGACCAAACCGCCTCGTCGTCAAATTCCTCCAACGCGCCATGCCCGGCAAGGACAGTGAATACCGCTGTCTTCATCCTGCCGCGCACCCAATCTGCGTTTGACCTGTCAAGCAACTCTGCGACGACCGGCGGAGAAAACACGCCTGCTCCAACGTCGTCAACTATCGTTTTCAGTTCCGGATCGTCCTCGAAGTCATCCGGCCCCCAAGCGTCGATCGTGACCGCCCGAAGCTCCGGCAGGACGATCTTGCACGCTTCATCGAGTGTCATCGGATTCCACCCCCGGTGACGCGATACGACGTGAGGTAGCAGAATTCGACCTTGCCTTCGTGCCAACCCATGCAGAGAAAAGCCGACATCGTGGCAGGCTTCAGCGGGTCCGGAAGACTCAGCCGGACCTCGCCCGATCGTCCGCACCAGATCCCCTCGATAGCTTCGTTCAGATACTCGTTGCCGATCGCTTCCATCCGCCGCAGCCACTCGGAAATTGTCGGCAGCCGGTCAGAAGTCGCCGCGATCAGCTTGCCCATCCTCGCCGCCGTCATCGTCTGTGTCTTTGCCATGTCCGAATGATAATATCAATCTGGTGGGATGTCAAGAGTTATTTTCGACTATTTGCAACAGCAGGAATCGTGAGAGGTGAGGGCCGGTCTGACCGTTAAGGGAGTCCATTCCGGAGAAGGGAACGAATCGAGGCAGCGCTTCGGTGACAGAGTGCTCATCGTAGCCGCCGAAGCAGTCCATCCTGATCGTTGTGTCGTCAGCGTATTTCGACTTGCGCTGACCACCGATCTTCATCGAATGATGTCTTCTCTGCGGTTTACTCCTCATCGGAGCCACCCCGCGACCGCTCGCCGAGCGTCGGCCACCGAGACTTCTCCGCGCCGGAGCCGAGCTAGCACCGCCTCTACATCCAGCAGCGTCATTCCCCGGCCATCGCGATCAGTGACAGCGCCACCGGATCAAGGACATCCACGCCAGCGTCCCGCAGTTGCCGCGATGCCTGCGCCAGCCTCGCTAAGACACGCTGATTCGCCGGTGTCCGACCTTCGTGCACATACTCGATGACCATGCCAGCGCACTCTGCGTTACTCATCGCTCCACCTCGCAGCGATAGCCGAAGGCACCGCCAGAAAAGCGCTTCCGGTAAAAGCCCCGGCAGCGAACCAATTTGCTCAGATGGTATCGGGCCGAAGCCTCGCTCACCCCGGCTTCCTTCGCCACTCGCTTTGTGGTGTAGTGAATACAGAAGAAAATCTCGGCAGGGTCCGTGGCGTCAGACAGCGATTTGAGCGCTTCGGCCACTTTGTTTAGTGTCGTCATCGTCTCAATCTCCTAGTTTGCGCGACTCCGGCCAGAGCCCGTATCTGACAGCCGGAGCCGCGCTTGCAAGATTGATATTACCAAATCTTGCGCCGATGTCAAGGGCTATTTTCGGTTTTCGTCGCTCTCAGGGCAATCGTTTGAATGCTCTGTGATAGCCCGATCGCAAACGTCGCAGACTTCCGGTTCGTCAATGCTCAATCCTGCATCAGCATCAGCGACATCGAAACAGCGGCAATGATAGCTCCGACTATAGCTACCATCCGGAACCGTGTGCCTTGCCTCCTCGCGCAAAATCAGTGTGTTACAGCCGGAGCATGACCAAATCTCAGGCTTGAGGTAGCAGCCGCCTTTACCGCACGTCGTCTTTATCTTGTCCATGCCCTGAATGATAATATCAATTAACAGACATGTCAAGAACTATTTTCGGTCGCCCTTGATTATCTCAACGGCGAGGAAAATCGCGCCCCGGGCGATATTCTCCGACAGGCCACGCTGCGTAAGCTGACCCAGCACCCAATCATGCTTTGTTCGGCCATCCTGCGATGTGGACTGCGCGGCACGGGCAAGCTGGAGCGCCGTTTCCAACGCGAAGTCAGACAGGCCGCGCTTCTGCGCGAGCTTGAACCCGCGCATCATCAGACGACCGAGGAACCCGAAGAACGACCGGAGGCGATTCACGATACCACCTTGCCTTCCTCTTCAAGTTTCTTCACCGAGACAGTCTTCCGCCGGGTGAGCCATGAACTGAGTATGTCGAAGCCAACGATCGCCGCGCCGCCCACGACAACGATTGACTCCACCTGCTCCTCGCTGATTTCAGCGTAGCCCAAGAGCGCCGCGATCACCGCAGCCGACCGAACGACCGATGCGAGCATAACCGGCTCGTGTCCCTTGTTCATCCTGTAGCCCTCCCACAGCTTTTTCAGGCGCCCGTATTCCCGCCACGCCTTGAACTTGTTTACCGCGTCTCGTAGGCCCATCAGTCCAGCCTCCGAACGCCAAGCACCCGATCGACCGGGAAGGATGCGACCGTGACACCATCCGCCTGATTGCCGCCGATGACCTGCACGTTCTCCCACGGCGCCTCAAAGCCAGCGAAGACCGCGACATGCCCCGGCGCACCTTTCGTGACTTCCGGCCCGGGCTGCCCGGCGCCGCCGCGCTTGAAGACCACCACATCGTTCTCCGCCCTCGCCTCGCTCAACGAAATCGGGCGCCCGACGTTGAGCCACGACCGCGCCGCTGCTGATTTCGAGCGAGGAAGCCGTAGGCGCCACGCAAGCTCGTTGACAAAGGCAGAACACCATGGCGTCTCGTCCGGCGTCTCAGGGCCGTAGCCACAGAGCGAGAAGCACCATTGGATGAACGGCTGATGTTCAGACCCCTTGATCTCCATGACCTGCCCGACGAAGCGCAGGGCATCCGTGAACATCGTCACGGTGACAGCCCTGCCTCTTTCGCAGCCTGCGCTACTAGCACCACCCATAGGATGACTCCTCCTGCTGTTCCAAGGACCGACACACCAGACCAGAACTCCCGGCGCGAGAGTGCTTTTGGGCGCTTCTCCAAGACCGTGACGCGAACCTCATGGTCGTTCACGCCGTCTACCGCCTTCACCAGACGCCCGTTGATCCTGAGGTCAAGCGCATCGATGCGATCGTGCGTCCTGACCGTCCGAACCTCCGCAGCGGTCGCGATGGCGAGCACCGATGTCTTGATCTCCGCGACTGACGCCGAGAGTTGCTCGTGCTGCGAGGCATTCAGCGCCGTAAGCTGAACCCCGAAGGCTGTGAGGTCTTCCTTCGTTACGGCCACAGCCATCAGTCTGCCGGGGCGATGGGCCAGACGGGATTTTCTGGATCAACAGTGTTCTCCGGGAGATCACGTAGTTCTTGTCGATACGTTTGCCATGCGTTTTTCTGCTCTGCGGACAACTGGGCATTCGGCAGGTCTGTCCAATCGGATGCTGCGAGTAGTCCATTGCGCTCGACTCGTAGCTTCGCAAGCTGTTCGATCAATACATAATCAGAAACCGCTTGGGTGATCTCGGTGTCTGTCGGCTGCGGCATCGGCCCATCCCACCGTTCGAGCACTTCGAAGCTACCATCACCTCGTGTGACGCATTGAGCACCCGGCCACTGTTCGCATATAGCGTGTATCAGACTCATGACTCAATTACCCCGCGATCTCTATCAGCGCGATCGTGCTTTCCTCGCCTGACTTCTGAATGAACACCTGTGCGACCCCTGGAGCCGAGGCGAACTTCGTTTTGTATGTGACGGCACTCGTACTAGACGGCGAATCCAACACGACGCAGGATACGCTCGCCATCCGAAGCGCGATTGAAGAGCCGGTGTATCCCACGGTGACGCCCATCTTATTGATCTCGGTCGCACCGCGATAGGCGCGCAGATCAAGATACGCGTTGCCTGTGTCCTTCCCGACACCTGCTTGGCAGATGATCACCAGTACTTTATTGGACGTAGACGCGGGCGTAATCGTCGCGGTTAATCCCGTATCCACAGCCGTAGCCGACGACGAGCTTGCCGCAGTTCCGTACACCGCCGACACAACCTGCAGCACCTTGCCACCTACTGCCGCCGCCGCACTCGCCCATACCGTGCCATTCGATGTGAGGACATTGCCATTACTGCCCGGAGCCGCAAACGTGACATCCGATGTCCCCGCGCCTAGCAGGAGTGAATTTGCGGTGAGTGCTGCGACACCCGTGCCGCCTTGCGCCACGCTGATGTTCGGCGTTCGACCAAGCTGCGTGGAACTAGTAGCCACGATCACATCGTTCGTCGCCTGCGAGGTCACGGAGATCGCCCCTGCGTACATCGCGATAATACTGTCCTTCGTGTAGGTGTTGTATTGCGCCGCCGTCGCGAGGTCACCAGTGATGACAGCGAGAGGCGCAGAATAAGCCATTACGAAGCAACCTCTTCAACGATCGCGGCAGGGACAGGCCACCCATATTTCAGGTTTTCGACCACCAGAGACGAGACAGTTTCAGGCTCCGGGCTGTTCTTAACAGCGGCAGGCGGATTCCACAAACGGAACCTTTCCGGCCTCTGCAAGAGAAGCGCTTCAATCTCCTCCCGATTCGCAGGGAACTCAAGCCCGGCATACAACGCCCCGCACTCGAAGCAACACGCCAGATCCCACTCAACGCTGACAGAGACACCGCCATTGCACGAACAGATCAGCATCCATCCTCGATGCCCGATGTAAGGTTTCGGCGCCGGTGTGACTACGTGAGGAACGGTTCCCTCCGGCTGCAAACCGCGCTGCACCGTCGCACGGATCTGCCGCAGTTGCGCGAGGAGGTAGACCTGCGCCGTCGTGACGTTGTGCACCTGTCGCGGCCCGATGATATGCGTGAACTCAGCCATATTAGAATCCGTAATACGTCGTTTCGCCCCACTCCGACTGACCGACAACCCCCCACAGCCAGAACGCCAGCGTCGAAGCCGGTGCGAGCCCGAAGGTGCACTCAATCCACGGGCCTGCGCTCACCTTCCATTCTACACGCTGAATGATGGCATCTACCAGCGCCAGCCCTGTGACCTGCTCTGTGACTGTGATACGGTCGCCGATCTCCCGATACACCGCTTCGCCCATGAATGCCTGTGAGTCGTTCGCGATGAACATCAGCGATTCCATTTGGTGACTCAGTGAGTCATTCTGCGACCGGGTGTAAGTTGCGGCGCTCTGCCCGATCTCCAGATCGTCTTGATACCGGAGGTTGATTTCCAACGGGCGGTCACCGTAACCCTTTGCCACATAAGACTCCGCTCGCTGAGGACCGGGGTTCCGAACGGCCTTCCCGATCACCTTCTGCAAGGTGACATAAGCCGTCTGCCCGGCTGCATTGACGAACGTCCACTTAGCAGACGAGCCAAAGTCCGCAAGCGTTGGAGTCATCGACGCCGACAAGTCCGAGCCTGTTCCATCAGAATTCGCGAACGCCTGAAAGTGAGTCCCCGCGACCAGCGTCGTGACAACCTCGCTGCCGCCGATGGAGGTCTGCCTATCATTCGGGTCCGTATAGTCTGTGAAAAGCTTCACGGTCCCGCCGTCCGTAACCTCAATGAACGCTCCCGTCGGGAGGGTGTATAGTTCTTCGTCTGGATTCGCCGACACCACTTTCTTGTTGACGGTCACACCGACACGATTAAATACTCCGTCGAGCCCTGAAGGGACGTTCAACCCGTGCATAGAATCGGCGAAGGTGAAGACGCTAGAACCGGTCGCCCGTGACGTCCGACTACGATACGCATGCGTCCCGTCGCCCTTCGCGAAATACATCCCCAGCGCACTCTGCACGGCATCCTTGACTAGAGCCAGCCCTTTCACCCCGGAGCCCAAATCATCAAACGCCCACGGGAAAGTATCAACGCCAGTATCGAAATCACGCGCCGGTGGCTGCGCCGATGACGGCAGCGAATCCAATATAGCGGTGAGGCACTCCGCCTCTGTTTTGTTAATCTGCAAGTCAAGCTCGCGAACGTCTGCTTCGAGGACATCCGCGATCGTGTCATTCACCGTAACCAACACACGCTTTTCTTTGGACTGCCCGGCTATCGGCAAAATAGTGTCAATTTTCCCGTAGAACTTCAGCGCCGACCGAATGACGGTGATCGTTCCGGTCGCCGGAGATGAGGGAGAATTCGCCACGACATACGTGAAGGTCGATGCGCCCGTGACGGTGATCTGGAACGTCCCGTTGTAATCCGTCTCCACCGCGTCCGCGATCGTCACGTAGTCGCCAGTCGAGCGACCATGAGGAGCCGCCGTTGTCACAGTCGCCGTCCCTGCCGACTCTGTAATGCTCGTCACGGCCGCTGTGCTGCCCGTGGCGGCCACCAAGCGGAAGACTTTACCGAATGTCCATCCGGAACGGACGGAGGCGTGATTCGGCGAGTAGTAGCCTTCAGGGCGACCGGCAGCCGTCTGCCAGTTATTGAGCGCGAATTCTAAGGTGCCGACTCCTGCGATAGAGTCCAGCGGCTTGTTCCCGTTGATGCCGTAGCCAAACGAGAGCCCTGAAGCAGCGTCAGTGTCAGCGGTGATGTCCGTCCACACGCCGGTCGTGAGCTCGACCTCGAACTTTAGGCTTCCCGTAGCGCCCATCACCGGCCACCTAAGGCTTTCGCCTCCTTCATCGCGAGCGCCAGCGCACGAGGCTGCCGCCGTAAGCTCGCCTCAATGCGCGTCAGTGTCGCGAGGGTATGGTTCCCTTCCTCACCGTGTTCGCCGTGGCCGATCCCGCCTGCGACCTTCGCCGCGAACTCTTGCGCCTTGTCTACCGGCACGACGGCTTCGCGCCCGTGAAGCACAGTCGGCGTTCCGGCGCCGAAGTCCATGAATCCAAGATTCGGAGTGCCTTGCTTGTATCCTGCCAGACCGAGATCATTCAAACGAGACGCCGGAATGCCGAGCGCAGACGGTATCCGTCCTTCATCTCCCGGGTTATTGTTCAGGAAGTCCTCAACAGCGTTCCGAACCTGCTCGTCACTCCAATCTGAAGCCTCGTTCTGCTCGAACAGGCTCGCATTCAGGAAGTCACGCAAAAAAGCAGCGGTCGGCATGATGACGTTTATCGGAATATCTATCGGCGGAACGTCAGGAACGACAATCTTCGGAACGATCGGTAGCTCCATCTCACCCCTGAGGTCGGCGAACGCCAACGCCAATGCGTCCACATCCAAGATCCCTGTGGCCGCGAAGTGCGCCATGATCTGCTCAAGCCGCTGCACGACAGGGTTCGAAGCCCCAAGCGACTTCTTCATGTCTTCGATACTGCGGGTCAAGGTGCGAAGGTCGAGCCCCCCACCGGCTGCCATGTCAGCCAGCGCCTTTTCCATCTTCTCAACCGATGCGACGTTGTCGTAACGAGCCTGAAGCCGTTCAAGGTCTGTCGTCATGGCATCCATCGTGCCGCGAGCGATCCGCTCTAACTCCTCCTGCTCCTCAGCCAACCGCTTCGTTTCTTCGGCCAGCCGCTCCGTCTCCTTCGCCGCCGTCTCGATAGACTTGCCGAACTCGTCCATCAGGTTCTTGAAGTGTTCTAACCCTTTGACGTTCTGCGAGCCCCACGCATTCGCTAACTCAACCCCGGCTGCTCCGCCTGCCTCGCGAATGCCCTCCAGTGATCCGTGAGTAGCGAGAAGCTCACGCTGATATTTGTGGATGACCTCGTTCGCCGCTTCGAGATCCTTCCGGCCCTGCGACTTCCCGAACATGCCAGAGAAGAAACTACCAACCTTGCCCACAAGCGGAGTAAGCAACTTCCCGGCCTGCGAGCCAAGCAACGTCCCGATGCCGGGCAGGACAGAGCCGAGGGCGCCACCGATTGTCGAGCCCAAGGCTCCGGTCAGCTTCGATGTTGCCTTCGTCACAAGTCCACCAGCAGGGTCAAATATCTTACCGAAGATGGAACCACCGATAGCGCCAGCGACATCGCCGCCGCCGGTGATCGCCGACATGATGACGTTCGGCATGTCCGACAGCGCACCCTTGATCGCTCCGAGAGTGCTTGGAATTTTATCCGGCGCCAACGGCCCGAAAAAATTCATCATCTTGTCGTGATCCGACAGGTTCAGAGACTCAACGAATTTCACCAGACCAGCAGATCCCATCGCCATCACCGGGGGAACCTGAATCGCTTGATCGAGGAGTCCGCGCAGACGCGGTGAGGTCGCGTCTGCGAAGTTCGCCATGGTCTTCTGAGTGCTAGACAGAAGCACCTGCATAGCTGACCATTCCTTGTTCATGAACTTCAACTGTTCCGCCGCCTGCTTCATCTCCTCCGTAGTCTGCGGTAGCGTGTCGCGCACCTCCTCGAAGTGAGCAACGATCGCCGCGCCAGCAGGGCCGAACAGCCGATACTGCTCTATCACCTCATCCAGCGTTTTCGCGTATTTGTCGATGTTCCCCTGCGTCAGCGTAGATACGCCGCCGACCGCTTCCACCGCCTTCTCGAAAACCTGCGCCGCCTCCAACCCGTCCTTGCCCATCGAGTCAGCTAACGACTGAACGGCCTTGCTCATATTTTCGGCTGCCGCCGCCGTCTCCTCCATCTCGTTCTTGAGCGCAAGTGCCTCAGCAGCCAGCCGAGCCGTTTCCGTGGATGACCGGATGAAGGCCGGGCCCACCAGCGCCAGCGCCGCCGATACGCCGTTCGCAGCGTTCGATGTCCCGCTGATGAACCCCTGCATGTCGTCCTTCGCTCGCATAGACGATGCCGCGACATCCGACAAGAACTTATCCACTACCGGCAGGACGCCACCGAACAAGTTCAATACACCTAAGAACGGATTCGCCTCCGCAACAGCCGCTGAGGTCGCGCCACCGTAGTCGTCAGTGGAAAGCTTCAGCTTGTCCAACTGCTCCATGATGTAGCCAGCAGATTCCGCGAATTGATTGAACTGTATGGTGGCCTCCGTTGCCACGATCGTTGCGAGGCTGGAGAGAATCCCACCAGCGTCTTCCGCCGCTTCCTTGATGTCACCCAAGCCGTCCGTTGCGTATAACACTCCCGCCGCGAGCGCTACCGCCGCAACCGTCAGGCCCACCGGACCCGTCATGACCGCCACCAGCCCGGCCAACATGCCCGTAGACGCCGCCGCCGCCGTCCCGGTAGCTGCCAGCCCTGCCGTTGCCGGTCCAGCCGCAGCGACAGCCGTTGCGCTCGCGCCTGCCCACAATCCGTAAGCCGTGATAATCGGCCCAAGGGCCATACCAAGCATGCCCACAGCGACCAGCAACGGGCCAATCGCCGCCATCAGGCCAAGCACACCGATGATCACGATTTTCGTCGTCCGACTTGATTCTGTGAAGCTCCGTGCGAGCGACTGGAGCCGGTCTATCGCCGGGTCCATCGCATCCACAAGTTTGAGGATCATCGGAGCCAGCGTCCCACCAATCTCGATACCAAGGTCAACGACCTTACCCCATGCCAACGACAGCGCCGCCGAGAAGCTTTCCAACTGCTTCGCCGCGACCTCATCCGTGATACCTGCCGCATCGCGCAACGATGACTCGTAATCACGAATCGAGCCCGACAAACCTACCAAGGACCGCGTAGCCGAAATGGTCTTCGAGGTGAAGCCGAGAGACGCCAGCGTGGCATTCTGCTGCTCCGCCGACATTCCCAACAGGTTCTTTTCGAGGTCTTCCGTGATGTCCGACATGTTCCGGAAATTGCCCTGTGAATCGAAGACAGCGATGTTCAAGCGCTTGAACTCTTCACCGTTCTTCATCACGGCCTTCTGCAAGTCCCGCGTGACCATGTTGAAGCGCTCACCGGCCAGCGTCCCCTTGATGCCCTGATCGGCCCATGCGGCAAGCACAGCGACACCGGATTCGATGTCGATGTTCAACTGCTTCATCGCGTTACCGGCCTTCGTCGTCAGAGCGACAGAGAACTGTTGGACAGAAGCATTTGCAAGGGTGTTCGCCTTCACCAGCACGTCGCTGACGTGCACCATGTTGGCCATGTTCTCCACGACATCATCGCGAATCGTCAGACCGAGGGCGCTCTGTGCATCCGTCAAGAGGTCCGTGGCAAGCGCCAAGCTGAAGTTGCCAGCCTGAGCGAACGAGGCAACCTTCGGCATCGCCGCGATCGATGACGCCGCATCCAAGCCAGCCGACGCGAGGAAGAAATACGCTTCCGCCGCTTCCGTGGCCGAGAATGTCGTGGTCCGGCCAACCTCACGGGCAGCGTCCGACATCTCGCCCTTCATCTGATCGGACACGTTGCCCATGATGGCGGTTGAGTTGGTCATCGCCTGATCGAAGTCCGCGAACGCCTTGACAGACGCCACGCCGAACCCGACGATAGGAGCCGTAAAAGCTGCCGTGAAGCCAACGCCGATGGTCCGCGCCGCTTGCCCGAAGGTGTTGACCTTGTTCGCCAACGCCGCCATGCGAGCCTCAAGCGTCTTCACAGGAGGCGCCATAGACCGCAACGCGGCTGCCATCCGTTGCATATCTGCCGGGATAGGCTTGCCGGTCAGGGCCAGCTTCGCCATAGCCGCGTCCAAGACTTTGAGTTGGGTAGCAGATTGGGATGCCGTCAGGGTAGACACGCCCACTTTATTGATTGCCGCGACGACGTTATGCGCTCGCTGGATCAACGGACCGCTGTTCAGCGAACCCGCCAGCTTGCTCATCGCCGCCGTCGTGGTCGTGATCGCCGAGGTGCCTTCCGCGAGCGTCCGGCGAAGCTCGGAAAGATCCCCGGCGATCCGAACGACCATGCTGTTGCCAGCCATTACGCGCTCACCTCAGACAACGCATCCTCAAGCGCCTGCTCTAGCGCTCGTTGGAATGCCTCAGACTCCAAAAGCGCCGAGACATGAAGGAAGGGCGCCGCCGTCATGTGGATGGTTCCGAACTCCAGACCGATGTCAAGGTTCGGCCACGTATCCTCAGGCGTATCGACGAAGACAACGAAGCCGTTGCCGTCGTTCGCTCGCTCTTTTGTGATGGCCCGAGCCGTCCGGCCAGTCCGGCGCCTGACACGCTGCGCGGCTTCACGCACGATGTTATCAGCCGCCTGCGAAGCCACTTCATCGACCAGTTTCGAGGCGCGGTCGCCGAGCTTGTCAAGGGCATCGAGCGTGGACTGAACGCCCACGACTTGCACACTCAACATTCCCGGCATGTGACCACCCTCCCTAAACTAAGCCGTCTTCCTGAGCGAGCGAGAAATCAATCTCACGAACGAGATCGAGCATCTCCGACTGAGGCAACTTCGCCGTGTCGGTCGCCTGCTCGTAGGCGTTCCGGACTGACACATACTGCCGAGCTTCCAAGATCTCCTCGATGATGCCAGAGGGTAAGTTCTGATACTCCCGCCACGCCTGCGAGGGCAAGCAATGGAACTCCTCGCAAAGCCGACTCACCCACCAGATGACGGGCATTGGTCCCTCACCGCGCAAACAGCGCTCAAGGAACCTCAGTCGTTTTTTGGGCCGTCCTCCGAAAACAGCGATGGCTTCGCCAGCGTCAGGATCTCCGTGGCGAGCCAGTCACTCACGTCGCCCTCGATGTCCGTCAGCACATCCTCGTCCGTGTGGTCCTTATCGAATGTCCAACCGGTGATCGCCGAGCGGAAAAGAACCACACGATCGAAACCGTCAGTCGGGTCACGCTTGATCCCCGCGACCGTCTCCGCCGGACCGTCTTCGGCCTGATCCTTCGGCGCCGTCTTCACGCCGGTAAGCGCCTGAAGCTCTGTGATGAACGCCGGTCCACCCATCTCCTTCACCGCTTCGATCGATGCCTTCTGATGCGCGGTGGCCGCTGCTTCCAAATGCTTCGGCGCCAGCTTACGGATAGTGATGGTGTGATCGGGGAGATCGGGAACGACGAGGATTTTCGTGACGAGAGAGGCGAAGATACTCATTGGTGTGGCTCCGTGTGATTAACGGGCTCCGGTGCCATCCCCGACAGGATTGTGGGGGATGGGTCCGGAGCCACAGAATCTACGCTTGCGCTACCGTCTTACGACCACGTAGCGGTGCCGGTGGGCTGGATGACTGCCGAGAACTCAGTCAGCGCCCCGTTCTTACCCAATACCTCATACGACACGAGGTAGGTTTCGACGGTCATGGTTTTACTGTCGCCGAAGACCATCACGAGCGTTCGCGTGGAATCCTGCGGACCGTCGTCAGGCGCGATGAAGACGACGTGTGGCCCGGTCGTGGCCGTCGTGTCGAAGAATCCCGTGACGGTCACAGGGTCCATTTTCATCAGGCCGGAAGGCGTTGACTCTTCCCACCCGTCCCCGAAGGCGTGGGATGCCTGCATGGCTGAGGTGATCTTCGCCCCGCTCATCGTCAGGACATGCCCGGTGATGACGCGCCCCGTTCCGCCGGGTCCGTCATCGTAAGTGATCGTGACTGAAGCTGATCCGTATTTTCCGGGCATCGTTGGGCTCCTCTCCCGCTCGCGGGAATGTTAGAGCCTCAGACGGCCAACGCGGCAGGACTAGTGCGGCGAGAGTGGGCCGAGACGTAAATTGTCTGAACGCAGTAACTATACCGTGTTTGGTCCGCGAAGGGAATCACGAATTGCACGAAGACCGATCCATGTCTCAATCTTCTGCCTGAGCGCCGTGGACAGCCGCATTGCAATCACCGCCTGATCACGCTCAGCTTCGTCCTTCGTCCGCATAGCCGCCCGTGTCGCGCCTTCGACTTCCTTCACCTGCGCCAGTAATCGAGCCAGCGCAGGGTTGTCGAGATCCATCAGGACGGAAGCGTTCGACAGAACCCGGCGAAGACACCGATCGTCCCCGAGCCTGTCACATTGCCATCGTAGGCCAGATACCGATCAACGGTCCCCGAAACGGTGACGCGCTCCGCAACCGGGTCCGATACCGAGTCCGTGAACGCGACCAATGTCGCGTAGGTGATGTCGTCCGGCGAGTCCTGAATTGTCCCAACGAAATTCGTGAAGCCCGAGCCCTCCGTGTTCTGCTGATACCCAACGCCGCCGTCTGCGGTATTCGCCCGAACGAACGTCCCTCCGGTCCCCGCAGACACCGACGCATCCACCGCGACCGAGAAGGTCAGCGTGTCGATTACCGTGGCCGTCTGCTGGCCGTTGATGTCTGCATTTGAGCTTGACACACCGGCAATCAAGATGATGTCGCCGGAGGTCAACCCATGAGGGACAGGGCAGGTCACAACCGACGGGTTCGCCTGCGAATTCGAGGTGATAGGAATGACACGCTGCTGCGGGTCCAACGTGTAATCAACCGGCGTAGACTGTGTATCCCAATCGGCGGTTTTCGTCGCCAACGGCTGGAGAATCTGCCCACGGTCAAGCTGCCCAGAGATCGTGTATTCCACATTCGCCTTCGTCAACGAACCAAGCTGCGCCAAGACCTCGTAGGCGCCCGTGAACGCGCCGATAAAGCCGATGAACATCTCGCCGATGGTAGCGCCAGCGAACCCGGCACAAACAGTCCTCACGGTCGCCTGAGGCGTCGTGGGGACGCTGCCGGAATGTGCGGCGTGTGTCTGAAGGGCAGCCGTATCGAAGAACCCGCCATCCTGTGACAACTCCGCTTTCGACAGCCCGGTTGGCAGGTGCGCTTCAGCGGAGTCCCCGAGCCCGGTGACATCCTCCGTCATGGCGGTCACTTTGAAGCGCAAGCCCTTGAGCTTCGCCGTGATCAAATTGTAACCGTCAGCGAAAAAGAAAACGCTTTTCCCGCCGTATTTACCAGTCGCCATGCTTAGCCCCTCCCGTTATCGAACACGTCCACCCGACCGGCTATTCCCGAAACAGCCCTCAGCGGCGTCACTGGCCTCACCGGAGCCAATTCTGGAGTTGGCGACACGGCGCCGAGTCGCGTAATTTCTCCACGAGCCAGCCGCAACGGTATCGACTCCGCAGGCATGTCCGAGCAATCGCCGCCAACGTCCACGCGCTTGAACGTAACCTTCGCACGGTCTTCAGGAGTGAGCTTCGCAATCCCACCCGCCGCGAGGACCAACGCCAGAGACTCAGCGTTCGCGGGATACTTGAACTGTCGGTTAGCGCGGAATCGGTCAGTCATGGCGTTTCATTCTCCCAAGCGAAGCCGCAAACAGCGCAGAGTATGTGCGGAAGCCCAAACCCACCGGAAGCCCGACGCTTGTCCGGCCCCGCGTTACAGTTCGGACACGGCTGCTTTGATGTCCCCTGCTCTGTGATTCTTCTGGCCGGGCGCCCGTCCGGCGCCACGATAGCGCCTGCGCGACCCGCTTCTGTCATTGTTCCACCCAAACGGTAAAAAGGGAAACGATTTCGTGAACCTTGACTCCGTGAAGCACTTCATCTTTGACTGTGACAGAGCGCCGGTATGTAACACGACCGGCCTGTGAAAAGCCCGTCACCGTCAGCGCCGCGTCCTTCAGCAGCGCCACGGCTTGCCGATTGATGTCCTGCGCCTGCATCATACTGCCGCTGTCTGAATACGCATGTGTCCGGAGGTCAAGTTCCGGTAGAGTCCCCATCCCGAACCCACGAAGGTCGCGCTCGTCTAGGATCTCCATCAGCATGCACGGGCGCGGTGTGTCCTCCGGAATGTCATCGAACAGACGACCGCCGATAGCGGCCTGAAGCGTGGCATCCTGCAACACGCCGAACACCGCCTGAAGGACCGGCGAGGCAGCCGTGAGATCCCCGGAACTCACGCGCCGACCTCCGCCGCTTCAATGAACTGCCATGTCCGGCCATCCTCGAACGGAGGCAGCCCGGTGATTTCGAGCGTCTTCGTGAGGGCTCCAAACGGCGCCGATGGAGTCCACAGCAACCGCATCTCCGGCGCCAACGTCGCGTTTACCCGAACCCGGAAGCGATACGCCGTAGACGACTGCACCGCATCGAAGGCGTGGCGCTCGCGAGCGCTCAGGGCCATCATTGCCGCCGGGATGGTATCGAACGTGCGCCATGGGACAACCTTCCCGCCCTGCGCGTTACTGGCGTAAACGACCGTCATCGAACCTGTTCCGGGAGTGTCCAGAGCGTCAGAGCAAGTGAAGGTAAATGTGAGAGTCGTTGGGACAGTCGCGATCTTCCACTTCGCATTCCAGCCAGTCGTTCCCGTGGTGACACCCGCGATCGTCACATAGTCTCCAGCGAGGTATCCGTGAGGCTTCGCCGTCGTGCCGGTCGCCGTCGTCGAAACCCGCGTCAGGCTCGAAAGGGTCAGCGACTCAACATCGTTCCTCTGCACCAGTAACCGCTCGCGCATCGCGCCAATGTCAGTCCTCACCGTGGAGCCCATACCCGGAACGCCCGGTATATCTCATTCGCCGTCCCCGGCACATGGCGTGGGGAAGCCGCGCCGACCGACAGGTTCTCCCGCATAGAACTGCGCGTGGCGATGTCCAGCAGGATGCCGTCCTTCAGCATCGCCGGGACATCACCGGCTGCGCCATAGCCTGCCGTGAATTGGACTGTCACATCGTTCGCCTGCCCATACAAAGACGGCCACGCCTCATTGTAGGCCAGCGAAATCTTCCCATGCTGAGCGAACGGACCCGCCGGTATCTCCACAACATACTTCGACGCCGCGAAGGTCTGCGAAGCCCCGTCTGTGTCGAGATACGTGATCGAGCTCACCGAAATCAGCGGAGGCTTCGGCAGGTGGATATACCCGCAGGACGGGAAGACATCGAGCACGAGGTTCCAGACCTGCGTGATAAGCGCCCGGCGCGATACCCGCTCAGCCCGAAGCCGACACGAAGACAGCCACCGAGTAATCTCCGGGTCAGCCGTTGTGTTGGTAGTCGGAGGCGCGGCGCCGAGCGCACTGTCCGCGATGTTGTCGGTCGTCGTGATGGTGGTATTGTCCGCGACCGTCACGAAGAGACCGAAGACCGCGCCACCCGCCGAGGTCCGATAGCCCTTCCGCGAGGTGCATGCCGAGCCGCCGATCGGGACGGACACCGCGACCTTGCCATCACTAGACTTGTCCGCAACCGTCACCGGCGCCGAGATGTCGCCAGCCGAGGTTTCCCCGTCAGCAGTCACGAATGTCCACAAGTATTTGTGGATACCGTCATCGACTAGGCCAACGCCAGCCGCCGCGAGCACAGCCGTAGGCGCCGGGGGAACCGGCTCGCCTTCGCTTGAATTCAGGAGAAGCTGCCGCCGGGCCTCAGCGACAGTGACCGGCTCAGTGGCCGGGCCGGTGACTAGGCTTAACATGGGCCTGCAACCTTAGACCCCAAGAAGGACTGAACCAAGCTCGTGTAGCTGGCTCACCTCCGCCGCTGTAAGCGCTTTCCCTGTCACGAAGGGCAGAGCGATGCGCCCGTGGAACTCGGCGACTGGCGTGGCCGTCACGCCGCTGCAACCGACCGTCAGCGGCGCCGCCGTCGCTTCCATCGCGACATACGAACCCGTCTCCGTGGTCGAGCCGTCATTGACCAGCGTTCCGTCCACATACAGATTGACAACAGGAGACGCCTGACCGCCGTCGTATGACGCCAAGGCAAACACCCATTGCCCGATAGTCAGCGCGTCGTCGCTGATGGCGATCTCCGAGGCTGACGCCGACGCATCGTGAAGCTCTAGCGACAGCTTTCCGTTGCTGTCGATGAAGAACCGCCACTCCTCAAGATTACCAGCGGAGTCATACTTCGCCACGATGACATTCGTGGCTATCGAATTCGGGCAAATCCATACCCCGACAGAGAATGCCGAATCGTCGGTTCCGTCCCCGAAGCTGTAGTTGGCGTGGTCGATTCCGGCCAGATGATGATCGCCGGTCGGGTGGAAGTGGTAGGACTGCACCAAGCCCACATGCTCGTAAGGTGCGAAATCATCTTCAAGCGCTTCCGCTGCGCCTGACGTCTCCGACGGTATCAAGTCGCCGACTGACAGGCCGGACACCAAGACACCGGTTTTCTCCATAAACGGCCAGAAGCTCGGAGTAATCGTGCCAAGCACCGCCATGAAGGTGTTAACGATCGTCGGAAGCTGCCACGGACCCAATGAACTCATTTGCGAATGTCCAATCCTTCAGGCGCGTTTTCCAGTACCCAAAGGTGATATACCGCTTTACCGTCCACTAGGCTGCCCTCAGGCGGAAACATCTGGACCGCCCATTGCCCCGGGTATTCCACCATGAAGCGCTCCCACACCTCGCGCCACTGGAGCGGAGGGTAGCCCGGCGCGAATATCTTTATCTGGCGAACCGGCCCGAGTCTGGAGGCGGTGATTTCGTCACGCGCCTCCAGAGTCAGAACCATCAGCTTTAGTCGTCAGCCGACGCCGTGCCAATCACGCCGCCAGACTCCGCCGCCACCTCGATGTTCTCGCAGCGGAACCGAGCGATGCCGTCACCGACCAGCGCCGCCGCCAGCGTGGCGAAGTTCCCGAAGACTAAGCAATCTTCCGCGACACCGGTCGTGCCGGTCAAAAGCTCGAAGCCGGGCTCACCCGCGTCCGTGACGAAGGTGCAGCGCCGAATCCGAACGCCGGTCGAAAGCGTGGTGTCCCCGTTGATGGGCGCGACCAGAGCCGCACCTGCCATATCGAAGTCACCATCCTCGATGACCACATCATCACTCGCGCCCGTCAGCTTCACCGCTGCCACGCAGCCAGCCGCCGACGCATGCTGCCGCACCTTGATGCCGCTCACCCGCGTTCGGGAGCACCCGGCCTTGATGTCGATCGCCAACACGAATTCGTCCACACCGGCGCCGTCCTCGCCCGGGAGAACCTCGATGTTCGACAGCGTGGTATCGAGCGCCGCCGCGTTGACATCGATACCGATCGCGACGATCGTCACCGACGGGAGCAGCCGCACATTGTCGATTGAACACCCGCTCGCCGAGATGTCGATACTGGCGTTCGCGTGGTCGAAATGCACTTGAGGAGTGACCGAGCCGCTGCCCACACCGATGACCGCCACACCAGCGATGTCCATCGCCACCTGTGCGTTCGCGATAGACTCCACATGGCCCGGCATAAGGTAGACCACATCGCCCTTCGATGCCGTCAGGAGGTCACTGGAGAATGCGTAGGACAGTGACGCGAACGGCGCGTCAGGGTTCTTGCCGTATCCGGCGCTATCCGTGCCGGTTCCGGAGTGGACGAAAAAGATTTCGCCGGGATGCTGTGCAAAATCGGCGATCGTGAAGACGCCGCCCGACTGTTGACGAGAGAAAAGTGCTGTTCGCATGTTCAGGGTTGTCCTTTGTGACATGGCAGCAGAGCAGCCGAAGCTGCCCCACTGACGAATACCGAGTTACCGGAGCCTCTTACGCGATGACATCCGCCGTCAGCCCGTCATAGGCGTTCAGGCCTTCCATCAGGTAATCAATCGCCATGATGTCATCCGCGTGGTCGTTGTCGATCTCCACTGACACATGCGATGCGGACGCGAGCGCCGCGAGCACCTGTTCAGCCGAGACTTCCAGCACAAGCTGGTCACCCGCCGCGTCAGCCGTCGTCGGCGTGGCATGCGCGACGACCACCGTGGAGCCCGTCCCCGAACTGTCCGTCGCCGCCATGATGCGGAAGGTCAGGACGCCCGTGCCGCTCACCAGCGTGGCCTTCGCCACGAAGGCAAGACCCATCTTGACCCACGCGATCTCCGTGGCGACCGTCGCGTCGGCGATGTCGTGAATGTAGGTGCGGCTCAGGAACCGCGCAAGCAACCGATTCGCTGTGTAAGCCATCTGCTATGCCCTCAGGAAAAAGAAACCGAACTCAAGATTCGAGCAACTCAGCCCGAGATTACGCCCGTGTCGCCAGCGTCAGGAACGGAGACAGCGTAGGCGCACTATTCTTCGGAGTCAGCGCCGACCTCCACCACGTCCGGCCATCATTCCGCTTGTAGAAGCGGAACGCCCTCTCAGCCGAGACGAAGCGAACGTGAATGCTCTCCGCCTGCTGCATACCCTGATACTCACCCTCAAGATACTGCGACCAGTTCGCCAGCACCAGATCCCCGACGGTGCCGAGGTTCTTCGCATGCTCCGTGAAGTAAATCGGGCGCCCGTCCAACGTTTCCTGACCGCCGCTCGTCAAGAAATACGGAACCGGGTTGCCGCCGGTGCCAATCACCTGCACGAGACTGCGAAGCTGCGGACGGGTGGACTGGTTCGCGATCCATACCGCCGAGCCGTAGCGCCAGCACCGAGCCGCCATGGCATCGATGTTCTCCTTCACGATGGTCGCCGCCGCCTGTCCGGTTTCCTTCGCGACAGTGATCAGCGATCCGTTGTTGGCGTGGAGGATGCCCCCACGCTCACCGACACCGGTGCCGTTCAGCCGCTCGCTGATGGCGTTGTTCGCGAACTCATCCGTGAAGCCTGCCGAGATAATCGCCACGAAAGACTGAGGCGAATCGCTCAGAATGCGCTCAGTGGCATACGCCAAGCCGAACTCCTCGTTCGCCGTCAGGATGACCTGCTCGAAAGTCACACGGCTCGAAGTTCCGTCCACTGTCTCCGGGCGCCGGGAAACAGTGAATCCGCCCGAGACGCTAGTAGTGTGATTCTTGTCCACCCGAGCGTTGAAGGCGACAGTCGGTGCGGTCATCGGCGAGATGTTCGTCACCAAAGGCGCGATGAAATCTGACTCCGCCGCCGTGGTCAGTAGGCCCGGCGCAACTCCGCGAGGGATGAGGAACCCGCCAGCCGGATCACTGTAAGCACCCTGCTCATCTGAACCCTGCGTTGCCTGAAGTGGCCGAAGCTTCTCGGACACGCGGCCAGTCATCCCGGCGTTCATCACGTCCTGAAGCATTTCGCGATGGTCAGCGAACCCACGCCCCGGGTCAAGCTCAGAGCGAAGCGTTCCGGCCTTCACGTCCGGCGCAGCTGCGGCAGCCGCCTTCGCATCCGGGTCAGGCGCGACAGGCGCGTTCCGCTCCGCTTCGTTCAGCCGCACCGCGTCCACACGAAGACCTTCGACCGTCTCGAACTCAGCCTTCAGCGCGGTGACACTGGCCCGATCCTCGTCCGTCAGCGCGGGACCGCCAGCCGTGGCAGCCGCCACCGCCTTGTCGTTCAGAGCCTTCAGTGAGGCGTGAATGCTCGCCGCCTTTTCCCGCAGGGCGCGAATACCGGCAGGTTCGGCACCGACGATGCCCATCAAAAGGACAGCCTGTTCGGGCTGCTCAAGTATGGCAGCCGTCACAAGGACTGCGGCGCTCATTGCCATCTTCGACAACCACGGGCTCGTATGTTCGAATCCCATCTTGTTAAGACAGACCTGCACGACATCCGTGCTCGCTGCGGAAAGGCCGGTCATCAGGTCAACCATAAATGACGCAACAGTAAGAGGCTTGTTCATTTGTCTGCTTCGCTCCAAGTGGGAAAGTGAAATCGAATAAACAGAGATTACACGATTGAGCTCATCAGCGCAAGCGTGGATTCTGTCAGGTCAACGTCAGCCTGCCGCGCACCAGTCGCGAGCGCTTCCGCTTCCGCGTCTGACTCACTGTTGTCAGCTTGTAGTTCGGTGATAAAGCACGGGCATTCCGCGCCGCATGTCTCGCAGCCCGGATTACAGGCTGCGCCAGGGCAGTCGCATCCAGTCGCACAGGTTGTGCACTTCGGGATGGTAGCGAGAACCGAAGCCGCCGCAGGGACAGGAGTAGTGACAGCCGCCTCAAGAGCCAGCCCCGGCCCCGCCGCCCGGACCTTCGTGACTCGCTTCATCATCACGGCAGCCGTCCCGAACTTGTCGGCCAAGCCAGCGGAAATCACCGCCCGGCCACGGAAGACCTTCCCCTGCCCGAAGGTGTCAGCGACGACTTTCGTGCTCACGCCCCGGCCACGGGCCATGGCTCCATCGAACTCCCGGCCCATCTGGTTGACATCGGCCTGAAACCCCTTCTGAGCCTCATCAGCCAGCGGCAGCCATTGGGAACCGTCTGTCTTGTGCTCGCCGTAGGAGATCGTGGTGATCTTGACTCCGGCCTGCTCCAACATGCCGCTCAAGTCCTCGTGCTCCATGAACACGCCAATCGAGCCGACCAGCGACGACGAAGACACCCAAATCTGATCAGCCTGCGCCGCGAGCCAGATCCCGGCAGAGCAGATCATAGTGTCGGCCACCGCAACGATCGGCTTCACGCCCCTAGCGGCGAAAATTTCATCAGCGAATTCCGGAACCATCTCCACGGTCCCGCCCGGCGTATCGCAGCGGAAGACGATCGCTTTCACATCCTCATCCGCGAGCGCCATACGAAACTGGTTCTGCATGCTCTCGATGGAGGCACCGCCGAAGAACATCGACATCCATGTTTCCCGGTAAGTGATAGGGCCGGACATGCCAATCACCGCGACATCGCCAACCATGCTCAGCGCAGGCTTTCGCGAGGTCGCTTCACTGAAGGCGGAAAACGCCGCCTCAAGCTCCTGTGCGGTGACGTTTTCAGCACGGTTGACGAGCGACTGAAGCGCCCGAGACTCTACCGACCACAGGCCGCTTCCAAGGAAAGACTTGAATTCGTTGATCATGTGTCAGGTTCTCCCGCTGGTTATTCTACACCTAGTCATCCGCAACGCCGTCAGTCTCCGTTGGAGGAGTCGAACCGGCAGGAGTCCCCGGGCGCATGTCCCCGGCGCTCAATTCGTCAAGAGCCTCATCGGGATTCATGTTCAGGCGAACACGGACCTCACTCGGTCGCATAATCCGGCTCTTGATGAACAGCTCGTAATACTTCGCCTGCATCTCGAAGTCACCGCGCATCAGCGCCTCAAGCTCGCATTCCACTACGAACTCAGACTTCCGGATGATGACATCCCTCTGAAACGCCTGCTCGAAGGACACAGCGATCGGGCGGAGGCACGTATTGATGTAATCGATCGCCTCCTGAACCGCCGTTGAGTAGGACTGCCCATCTTTTACGCCGAGCTTCGAGGGTGGAATTCGCAACAGCCGGGCGACATCCTTCACGCCCCACTCCTGCGTCTGCATCATCTGTGCCTTGTCAGGGTCCACCGACAGATTCGTGATCTTGACATCATCCGGAATCAGCATCAGGCCGAACGAATTCTCCACGCCTGAGGCATAGCGGGAAATGCTCGCGTGGAGCTTGTCTTCGTCCTCCGGCTCCATGTCGCCAACGTAGGTCGCCACGGTCCCTGCCGTCATGCCCGACTTGAAGAACTTCATCGCAGCCTTCTGCGCCGCGAGTGCAGAGCCGAGCGCCGCCGCGCCGAACCGCGTCCGTGATGCGAAGGTCAGACCGTTGTCGAACGAGAGGTCGCGGACAACCAGCATTTCCTCCTGCGTCACGTATCGTGGCTGCCCGTCCGACTCCAGTAGCTTGTAACGGAAGCGTCCCGACGGCAAGCGCTCAGGAGTCACACGATCGGGATGGCGCGGGATGAACTGCTCGTTCGCAGCGAGCCGTGGCCCTGACACGATTTCAGCGTAGGCGACTCCGCGCAACAGAAATTGCGCCACCATCGACATGAAGAACTCGATGGAGGTCTGTGTGTCATTCGGCTGCCAGCGCAGGCGATACGCCAGCCCCTTCACGCCGAACATGCCTAATCCGCCGAGCACCTGATCTTTGCCCTTGCCGTCCGGGTACATCTCGTAGGTGTTCCACGGGCATGCCGCGAGGTCAGCCGCGATCATCGTCACGCCGGAGTAGAACGACGACAGCGCCATCGCTCCCTCAGGCGTTACCGTGAATCCTGCCGCCGACAGCATCGTGTTCCACTCGGAGGGGAAATAGGGTGTGCTCTGATACATCCAGCCCGAACGGTCCATGTCGCTCGATGCCTTAACGCTCGTGGTAGCCATGCTGCCAAAGATGCTCACGGTTATCCTCTCCCCTTAGGCGCCTGCGGTGGCCCCTGAAGCGTCACGCGATGGAAAAACCCCAACCGCTGAGGCAAAGCCATATACACAAGGATACCACCAGCGGGAAGGAATGCCACCTGCCCGGCGCCGAACCAGCGCTCCGCCAGCGGCCAGAGCGCGACCGTGATCAGCGCCATCCCTGCGAACAGCACGACATCCTCGAAGCCGATGTTCTGGCGGTAGGCCCACACCCGAACAAGGGCGTTCCTCCACTCTTGCTTTGTCATGATGGTGTCTCCGCCGTCGTCTGTTCATCCTTCGGCCCGATAAGAGGCTTGAAGCCTCCCGGGGTGAAGACCCTCGCTTCACGCCGCTTCCGCCGCACCCTCGCAGGCAGGAGGACAAGCTGTGAGAGCGCGATAACTGTAGCGATTATGCCGTCAATTCGGCGTGTTTTGCTAGGCTTTTCTACCCACACGTTCTCGTAACGGTCTGTCTTCGGCTCCGCGTTTGCCAGACACCAGCCGAGTACCGGATTCCCCGCATGCCGGACGCGCTTCAGATGCACGAGCGCTTCGAACAGCTTGAAGGTTTCCGACATCGCCCGGCCCTGCCGGACCTCTGCGATCTCCTGCTTCCCCTTGTCCCGCAGCGCCACCGCGAATTGAGTGGCATTGTGCGGATCGTAGCCGACGCGCTGCGGACGGTAGGCCGGAACGATTTCCTTGATGACCTGCTGATAGATCAGATCGTGATCGATGACCGGCCCGGGAGTGAAGCGCATCGCACCGATGTCGCGCCAGAGCGAAAACGGAACATGCTCCGACTTCTCCCGCTCCTTTGCCGTGTCCTCCGGAATCCAGAAGAACGGCACAAGCTCGATGCAGAAATTCAGATCCAGAATCCGCGTCACCTTCTCCTCGCCGACGACTTCCGTCAACTCTACCGTCTCCGGCTCCGCGTCCTCGTCATCATCCACCCGGATTGCCACGACGCCTGCCGTTAGGTCGAGTTTCTCGCTCATATCGAAGCCGATTGCACAGGCCCGATCGCGGTTCTCAGTCAGCACTTCCGGAACTTGACAGCGGTCCCACCGGTCGTAGGGAATCCAGACCGTGTGGCCCTGCGTCCAAGTGCAGAACGACAAGCGCCGAGTCCGCGACTGTGTCGCCGGGCGGTCCCGCGCTTCGTCCACGACTGCCTGAAGCTGTTCCGTGGAGATGGTGACATCCAGCGCAGGCTGCACCTTTAGCCAGCAGTTCGGGTTCGTCCAGTCGTCGCAGTCTACACAGCCATCGACAGGCGATGTGTGTCCGTCCAGCCGATGTTCCTCGCACGGGTCAAGGTGGCAGATGTAGCCGAACCAGCGCTCCGCCGCTGCGCCGGTAACAGTCTTTTCGAGCACCCTCACCGTGTAGTCGTGGTGCTCCCAGCACACGCTTGTCTTGTCGAATCCTGCATTCGTGATCTCGAACAGGAGCGCATTCTTCCGGCCCTTGAAGCCGAGCCGCATCTTCTCAGGGATGACCGACGTTGGGTGCTCGTGAAGCTCGTCCACGATCGCGAGGTAAGGTCGCTTGTTGTCCAGTGACCGGCCTTCCGCTGAAAGCGGTTTGAAAAACGAGCCCCGATTAACCCACGATATCTGATACTCGCCGACATCCAGAACGCTCATCAGGGCATCCGATCGATCGGCCATGCGTTTCGCGAACTTGAAGAGGTATCCGGCCTGATTTCCATCGACGCCGAGTGCATAAACCTCAGCGCTGAACTCATCCTTGCCAACCAAGCCATAGAGCCCGTAACCCGCAGCCGTGGGAGATTTCGCGCTGCCCTTCGATGTCTCAGTGTAGGAGGTCGTGAAGCGCTGGTTATTGTCCCCGTCCACCCAACCTTCGAGCGAGCCAAGGATGAAATTCGTCCAGTTCATGAGAATGAACGGCGAACCGTCATCGAGGGTGAGGAAGTCCCGGAAGAATTTCGTGCAGAGCGCCGCCCGTTCCGCGCTGAAGCGCCACCGAAAACTCTTGTCCGTCGTCTGCCGCTTCAGGTCGTCAAGGTGACGAGCGCAGGCCAGCCGCACCATGCGCCCGGCCAGAATCTTACCTGCTCCCACATCCCGGGCATACGTCGTCACCGGGTCTTTCGAGGTCGGGCCGATCAGCGCCGGGCGCTTGGCCCCAGGTGCCGCCGGGCGCTTCCGCTTCGTCGCAGTCTTCCGTTTGGTCGCCGGGCGCTTCGTTGTCACTTGTCGCCGCCTGCCTCCGCTGCGAGACGCACACGGGTCTGCGTCTTCGTGACCCATGCCCGGCTATACTCCGCGTTCTCGAACAGCCGCGAGAAGCCCGTTATGTGCTTCAGCCGCAGCACCTCCTCCGGCTCCATGCCAAGCTCGTTGCAGATCTCCGCATCAGTCCATCCGTTTTCCAGCATCGCGAACACCATCGACGCCATACCGCCAATCGAGTGCTTGCCCCGGGCGCGGTTATGCCGCACCGTGCTTGCCATGCGATCGTTGATGTCCTTCTCGATGACGACGCAGGGCAGCCGACCATTCACGCTGCCGCGAATCGTCTCGCTGTTCTTCCCGACGAAATACCGGTGGAAGCCGTCCACGATGATGAACTTGCCCCGCTCTGCATCGAAGATGGTAACAAGAGGCTGCGTGTAGCCGTCATGCTCGATGCTTTTCTGCAATAGGCCCATCTCCACCTGAGCCACGGCATTCGGATTGTAGTCGTTCGCCTCGATGCCCTCGATCGGAATCCATCGCACCAGATCGACCGGCGAGGAAGCGTTCGGCGACAAGTCGTGCAATATCTCGCGAATAGCGTTCATTGCGTCCAAGCGTTCATACGCACCATGGATAAATGCCCTGAGCCCATGTGATAGCTCTGACGGCACAGAGGGCGAGGTCACGACTTCACCCGAGCCTGCCGAAGCCCCTTCGCTTCGACGCCATTGTTTGCGCGGAATGTGCTCAACTTCGTCCCCTCTCTGTCATTCACCAGTAGCACCGAAATCTGCGTGGACACCAGCGATTTCAGCGTGGTAGGCTTCGCACCGGCGTAACGGGCATCGTAGGCTGCGAAGGTCTTCCGGTAGTAGGCCCGATCGCTCTCACCCGGAATCAGGTTCTTCAGCAGATGGTTTCGGTAGTCGCGCCAGTCCGTGAACATCGGCGGAAGCTTCGACGGCGCCATGAAGTTCTCCGCCAGCATTGCCGCCGTGTTCGTCCCTTGCAGCCGCTTCGTGATTCTATTCCACGTCTCCGGCTCGATCTCCTGAAGATGAAACAGCGTCTTGACAGCCGTCTCGTGGTGGACGTTCGACACCCTCATCTCACGAAGCGGAGTCCCATACTGATATTGCCAGTCATACAGTTTGGTGTAGGCCCACGAATGGTCGTGAATCGCCTTCCAGATGTCCGAGGTGCGCCAATCATAGAGCGGATGGAAGGAGTAGTGGTCAACGCCCTTGTTCTTCACCGAGCCCCACGTCACGCCTTTGAACGTCTCGTAGACCGTCAGCCCGAGACGCCGGGCCGGGCTCTCCTCCGCCCTCACGCCGGTCAGCGATGCCACTGGAACATCGGGCCGGTGGTGATACTCGTAGGCTTCGAACAGCTTCACGAATCGGTCAGTCCCGTAGACGTTCTCGTGAATCGAGTCCGCTTCCTTCGGGCGAATCCACTCCACTTCCTCCTCCGGATTCCAGCAATGAAGCCACGGGTGAGCCGTCGAGGTCGCGTTGAAAAGCCGGATCGGCACCTGAAGCCATTGGCAATCGACGCGTGGATCTGACATCACCGAGCGGATGTATTCAATCACCGTGGCCCATTCCGCCTCTTGATCGATGAACACGACCGGGACCGGCAAACGCCCCTTCTCCTCCGCGACTTGCAGGGCGAGGTTCAGGACAACCGTGCTGTCCTTGCCGCCCGAGAAGGACACATCGACATACTCGAAGTGGTCATAGACCCAACGAATCCGGTCCAGCGCCGCCTCCAGCACGTTCTCCGGAAGGTAGATCTTCGCAGACGCCGGAGGCACTATTCCACCCTCAGGAAGTAGGAGCGAGGCATGTGACGGGCTCCGGTGCCCTCACGCTCCAGAGGCGACACGATCCGCTCGAAGTCCGGGCCGAAGAACCGCCGCACAGCCGACACGACCTCGCGAGTTCGATGATCATCCGGCGTGAAGTCGTGACCGGCGATGAACCCACCGTCTCTGACCTTCGGCGCCCACGCGATCAGGTCTGCCAAAACCGACTCCTCGCGATGGTCAGCATCGATGTAGACCAGATCGAGTGAGCCGTCCATGATGAGCGGCGCCGCTTCAAGGGAGGTAGCCCGAAGTATCCGAACACGCTTGTCGCCTTCGAACCGCTTCTGAACGTAATCATGCCGGAAGTCCCAAGCGGAGGCAGACGAAGAATAGGTGTGATCCATCTGCCGCCATGGGTCCACGAGGATTAGTTCCCGTGGCCGAAGCTCAGCGAGGAGGGAGGCAGCGAAGCGACCGCGCAGCACACCGATCTCTGCCACGCGGCCAACCGTCCCGAGCTTTCGGCGGATGTCGCGAAGATACGAGACTCTGCCCATGGCGCCCTACGTGAGCGGCATCGGGTGAACGTCATCGAACTTGAAGGTCGCAGCGTAGCCGAGCAGCGCGTGGATAACGTCAGCGTCCGGTGCGTCGTCCACGAAGGTGTCCAGCGACAGTGCCAGATACCACTGTGGAGCCGGGTAATCCCCTCCGGCGAATAACTGGTGAGGGCTATGCGTGTCCAGCACGAAATACCGGCCCCGCTTCAACTGAATCTCAGCCAGCGACACACCGCGCAAGCAGAAACCCGGATCGACGTTGACCATGATCTGGTGCGTGTAGCGAGGGTATGCCTTGTCCGTGTGCAACGGTGTCTGCTTCCGGACCCCAATCCAGTGAGGATCGTTTTCCTTGACGCCGGGAGTCCTACCCCACGTTTTCAACGAGTGATTCGCCGACGGGAACATCTGCTCCAACATCTCCGGGTAAAGCCCGATCGAGTCCGGTAACGAGATGTCGCGATAGCGAAGGACCGGCTGTGACCGCTGATGGGACAACGGAGTGTTCCACTTAAATGTCGCCATTCTACTCCTCGTCAAGATCCGTGAACGTCTTACTCTGCCGCCTTGAGCTTCGCGACCTCGCGATCCTGCTCACAGCCACGCGATGCTCAACGAGCGAGGGGACAGAGATCCAATACGGCTCACGGCGAGAGCGCAGCCAGTCGTTGAAACACGTATCGTAGCCATACGGATTCTCTGCACGACGGGTCCACGACTCCGCGAACGGCATGAACGCCGCCGGGTATCCGGCAGGCAGGTAAGTGCATTGATTCATGGCGAACTGACGGTCCCACCTCGAACCTACCGTCAAGTCCTTGCCGCGCATACTGAAGAACTGGATGACCGAATCCGGGCGTTTGTCGATCACGGCCTGCGCCTTCGCGGCAAAGTCACGAGTCAGGAGAATATCGTCCTCCATGTGGATCGCTGGATCGTCGCCCTGCACTTCTAGTGAGCGCATGTAGGTATCCCACGCATCCCGCTTCGTGTCCTCCACGACCTCCAGTGTCGGCAGCCGATCGAGCAGATACGAAATAAACCGCGAGTCCGGCATAGTCGTCACAATAATTCGAGTCACCGGCGCGGCACTCCCTTCTGACTCAGCGGCTTCCGATTGAACAGAGCTGTGTCCTTGATGTCGTCATACATAGTCCAATAGAAGAATTCACCGCAGTCCAGTTGCGGGAAGTCGTAGCGCCCGAACCGCGCCTTGTAGCCATCCGACCGGATGAAATTGACACAGAACACGAAGTCCGCATCGTCATCCCACTTCCGGCGTAAGGTGTAGGAGTGAGGATTATCCGGCATGGTCACCGCGACTTGGAACGGCATCGCTGCGACCAGCCGGGCGAAGCGGTCGAACGGCTCCTCGTTTGTCGCTGCAAGAATCGCCGTAGCAATCTCCGTGGCAATCGCCCGGCCATACGTGCTCACCAGTCCGAGCGCAAGAGTATTCGTGGCGATGGTCATTCCTTCACGTATTTCTTGATGGTCGCCGCTGCGAACGGGCCGTGCTTCGGATCTTTCGCCAGCACCCACTTCCGATGCCGCCAGAGCCCACACCGGCAGCATACCTCGCTGTCCACCCCAGAAAAGGTGGACCGGACCTCCCGCTGAAGATGCCAACAGTGCTTGCACGTATTCTGCGCCTGGACCACCGGTGTTTTGTCCTTATCGCCAGCCATATTCACCCCTCGATGCCGAAGTCCTTACCACAGTGAGGACAGACGACCTCACGAATCGCCGGAGCCTCCGTTGTTACCTGCGCTGTCAGCCGCTCTCCGGTCGCCGCCACCTGAGCGTCCGTGACAGCGCCCGAACCGCCGACAGTGGGCTCAACGGACGGACTGAAGCCAGAACCCGAGCTCACCGGCGCCAAGAGGTCTGCCGGGAATTCATACGGTGTCAAGTCGAGCCCATCCGCCGCCAGCCCATGAAGCACCGCCAGATCGTAATCAAGGTTGGCCTCAGAGATCCGGTTCGATGACACGATGATGTCTCGCGCTAACGGGTCATCCGCTGACGCGATATCCGTCCGAACGGCGATAATCGGTCGCGTCCCGTCATGCTCGATCACGATCGGGTCCACGCCGGGGAAGCGCTCGCCTGCCTTCTCCAATCTGGCGTTCCCGTCCAGAATATCCCCGTCGGCAGCCGCCGTCATCGGTGTGGTAAACCCGTGCCGAGACATCGCCGAATCAAGCTGGCCCATGCCCTGCTGTGTGTGCTTGTTTGGGTTTTTCCCCTCCGCCAAAGGGCGGAAGTCCGACAGCGGTTGCGCCACTGGTTTCGCTGCTCGCTTTGCCATCACTACTCCTCGAAGGTGATTCGCCGATCACCGGTGTTTTGCGCCGGAGCCTCCTCCGGCATTACCGGAGGCGCCTCCTGATTCCGCCGCTCAGCCGCCTTGTTGACCTCGTGCCGCCTGTGGTTGGCTCGTGATATCTGGATTCGCTCAAATGGCTCCAGCGCCGCAGCCGGAACGACGACTTCAGTGCCGTGCAGAGCAGCTACCGCTACCTCAGGGATACCCCCACGTAAACGCCGCTGAGGATCGTGACCACATGCCTCGCCAAACTTCCGAACGGCTTCCGAAGCGTCATTCGCCGCCTGTGACAATCCGGAAGCCGCCGCCGCGAAACACTTAGACTCGGTGAGTGGAGGTGTGAAAGCCATCAGCGTCCATTTCTCGACGCCAAGAACGCCTCAAGCCGGGTCACCGTCGGTGCTTCCTCGCCTCTGCGGTCACTCGCCGCGTCCTTCGACTGCCAGCCAAGGAACCGGCCAACGTCAAGCATTGTCTTCTCTGCGTCCCGGCGAATCGCATGGTTCGGGTTCTGAATCGGTCGCGCCGTCTTCCCCTCGCCCTGCCGCACGACATCGCCCACCGACTGAATCAGCCGAACCGCTCGCTGCCATGTCTCCCAAGCCTGCACGTAAGTCGCCACCGCTTGCTCGTAGACTTTTTCGGTGGGCCGGGCGGTGATCAACTTCTCCCAAAACGTCGCGCCCTCAGGCGTCAGGATGGCCGGGCAGTCCTCAGCGGTGAGATAAGGCATCGGTGGCGCGACATCTGCCACCGACGGAGCCTCTGACGGCCTGCGTGAGACGCCAGAGAAGGCGCCCCTGATGACGACCGGCGTCACCCCGTCAGGCAGCGGCCCGTGGCGGTCAGCCCGGTATGTCCCACGAGCGGCATGCACCTCAGCCGGTATCCGTTTCCGGCCTGATCTGCCCTTCCTGCCTGCCATGCCTTAGCGTCTCTCCAATGTCATTTTGTGCCAAAGGCAGAATATCACAGGTTCTTCCGCCTGCGGTCAAGAACTTCCGCCAGCGCAGCGCGTTCAGCGTCCTCCCGACTTTCGTTACCCTCGAACTCCCGAATCGCCGCCCTCTCCTCGAAGTGCTCGCGCTCCTCCGGGGTGAGGTCCGCGAGCCTGATGTTGATGGTCAAGAAACACCTTCCGGCCTACTCAGCCGTTCTAATCTCCCGCGCCTAGAATTGCACGTCATGTGAGCAGCCTTGATATTGCCATCGGTATCACTCCCGCCGTCCAACAGCGCGATCACGTGATCCGCCGTCCCGGCGAGCCTGTGAGGGACTGCTAACGTCGGGTCAATTCCGCCTCCGCAGACCCAGCAAACCCAACAGTCCCGTTCGCAGATTCGCCGCCACCTGCCCACTTCGAGCTTCCCGCCACGCGCCTTCCGCCGAAAACTGGCACGGCGCCTGCGTTGACGAGCCCGTTCCGCCCTTGACCCCAGCTTCCTGTGTTTTTCTGCCAAACTCAGTTTTCGAGCGAGGAAACACGCGTAGCTGCATGTTCTGATGCCATTCCCGCGCCCGAGAACGTCGCAACCACAGTGGACGCATACCCTCACCTTTGCCGCTGTGTAACGTCTATGACAGGGGAGGCAACGCAGGCTCCTCAAGCACGTTGGATTCCCGCAGTTTGCACACTTGCCTCCATGTCGCCAGCGGTAGGATTTCGAGCGATCGAGAGAGAGCCCCAACGGGACCGGCCCGTGCAGATCCTTCCGGTAACTGCCAGCTAAAACGTGAGCTTCCGTGCCCTTCGGCTTCCGTCCAGACCTACCGGGTCTTCCCGCCATGCCCCGTTCCTCCACCTTTGTGAAATCGCGTTTTCTGACAACTACCATTTTGGACCAAAATCTACGCGAAGGGAGGGCGCGGTCTTTCGGCGCCTCACTCCGCCCAAATCCACAGGGTATATACCCAGCAGCCGGTAGCCAGTCGCCGGTCCTGCTCCCTCCAGACGTTCCGGTAGCGCCGGGCGGTCCTCGGTTTTCTGTTTCCGGTGGGAAGCGCCGGAGGTAGGGATACCTCTATACCCATAGGGATACCGATACCGGCCTGCCCTTCATGGTGTCTCGACATGCCGCGCCGCTTGCCATTCAAGGCAGGAGTCCAGCGCCTTCGTGGTCTGCCGCTGGCTACCAAGGTTGCAACACGTCCCTTCCCTGCGCCATGGCTCAACGTCCTGTCCGGCAGGCTCGGCCCATGAGCGACAGTCACGACACTGGCCCGGGCCTGCCGCTGGCTGCGCCGCCGCCTCTCCGGCTTCCCGGTGCTGGCCCACTTGTGTCCAATCAGGGCAGGTGTCTTCCGCTGCGGTTCTCCACCATGACCGGATGCCGCAATCCCCGATGGGTGTGCCGCTGACCGCATCGCGCCGCCAGTGAGCGCAAATGCCGCAGCCTTTCGACTGAACGCGATCAGGCGCACGGCGAAGGGGGATACCCCCGGATGGTGGAGTAGACTCCCGTCTGCCTTCCTTGATGCCTCTGTTCGGTGGGAAGGGTGGCCGATGGATCACCGTCCGATCAGAGCCGGAGGCGAGGTCAACTCCTGTGACCCGCTCAGGTGGGCCGGGCCATGGCTCAGGAGGCGCGACCTTACCGCCGCGCCGTAGAGGCTGAGCGCATGGGTTGTCGTGGCTCACGTCCTCATCGAAGGCAGGATCACGACCGACTCCACACAGCGTCTCATGCCAGATGACAGCAGGAAGCAGGCGCAGATAGCCCCACGCGCTGCGGTAACTCCATGTCTTCGGGCAGTAGGAGCATTTGAAGTGGCCTATCCATCCCGGGCCGTCTGTCTCAGTCGTCATCGTTTCTCCTGTCGTTCCAGATCACGAGCCCGTCTACAGTCGCGGCATACAGCACACCCGCCGCCAGCAAGGCCCGTCCCGATGTGCCTCAACGCCTCCAGAGAACATCCCCACATCGATGTAGGCTATGTCATCGGAGTCCTGAACACCGGCCTTCTCAACAGACGCCTTGAACTCAGCCCAAGTCACGGTCGTTTCCCCTTCTGCCAGTCCACCGCCGCCCGGTAGCATGACTGGAGCGCGAATATCACGACGGCGACGAACGCCAAGACCGTCGGCCACCAGAGCCCGAACGCCTCATGCACCTCGATCGCGGCGACATACCAGAGCCAGAAATACACCCCGACTCCGGTCAGCAGAAGCAGGAACAGGCGCCTGCGGAAATTCCAACACAGCAGGAAGATGACGGTGTAAGCCGCGAGCAGGAACAGCGTCATGCGTCCCTGCCGACGATCTCATCCACCGCCGCTGTAAACGCCTGTGTCGATCCTGTTCGCTGACAGAGCAAGCACGGGAAGCCCACGCCTCTCACTGAGCAGGTGTGCACCGTCATCTGAACCGCTCGAAGCTGCGCCAGTATCGGGTTCTTCGCGCAGGGGCTCGCCAAGCAGTTAGTGAAGATTTCCACTGACGAACACGCTGCGTCGTGCTCGCGCATCCACACGCCTGCCGCCCGGGCCTGCTCCTCGCCATGCGCCAGCACGAGCACACCGCAATACATACAAGCGAAGGTCATCGGTGGAGCGAGCTTGTCGAGTTGAGCCTTCTGCACCCATACCTCGATGCCGATGAACGCTCCATCGTTACTCGCCGTCCGGCGCACCTCGCATTCAGGCCGGAACGAATGCCCGGTGAGCTTCGCTGCCGCAATCCGATAGCGCTCGTCTTCAACCTGCCGAGCCTGCCGCTGTTCCTGCCTGTCACTCTGCATCCGCGTCACCTCCTACCGGCACGATCCGGTATTCCCATGTTCCGCGTGTCCGGCGCCGCTTCTGCTTGATGAAGCCTCCGAACCGGTCATGCGTGAGATCGCGAAGCCGGGCGCTGATGCTCGCCTCCGGGTATCCCGTTGCTGCCCGAATCTCCGAAAGGCTCTGCCACACCGGGAAATACAGCAGCATGTGAGATTTCGTGATTGCCAACTGTCCCGTCAGCCGCTCGCCGTCCAACTCCGGGTCATACGTCTCCCCTTTGAAGGGCGGGTGCGTCTCGAACAGGCTCGGCTGCGGCTCAAGCGCCTCATCGAGCGATGGGACAGGGAAGCGCGGCGTGACAAATTGCGGTCGGTGGATGCTCAGCCGCGCACCGGCATCAGCCAGTGACTCAATCGCGGCGCTCACCGCTTCCGCCTGCGTAGCGCCGGTTGCGATCACGAAGCTTTCCGCCTGAGCGCACGGATCTCCCTCCTCCAGATGGCACCAGACGTTCGCGCCGAATCGCCCCGTCTCGATGGTCAGGTTAAGCATCAGCAGGCCCGGTGATGCGCTGGCCGGGATAGTCTTCCGAGTTGTCAGCGCAGGAGTCTACGAACGACTTCTCCTGATACGCGATCTCCTCCGGTGACATCGGCGCATCAGGGCAGCCCGGTCGGTGGATGTCGGCATGCAAGCCGCAGACATCGCACTTGGAATTCTCGTGGGCCTCGCGGCGAGCCCGAAGCTCAGCCAGTTTCGCGAGGAGGGGAGCAGGGTTCGCCGCCGTCGTCGTCATCGTCTTATTCATGAATTGATATTAACAAAATGAGCGTGAGAGTCAAGAACTATTTTCAGTTTCGAGAACTTTTATTTTCGGCGCCATGCCCTCAGTGTTTTTAGCGCGTAGGCGTCAGCGTCTCGTTCGGAGAATTGTCCTTTCGCACCCCATACTCGCCGACCTCTCTTTACTCGCGCTTGCCAGAGGTGCCGCAACTCGTGGGCGGCAAGATAGACCAACGCTTCAAGCTGCGTGGCGAAATACGGCATCGGCAGGTATCCGGGCCGGTGTCGCACTTCGACCGGCGGTGCTGGGAACTCGCTAGCCGCGCCGATATATAGGTTGATGAACGGCGAAGCCGTAGAGTGTAGTCCGCTGCCTTGCGGGTATGCCTTCCCCTTCAGCCTGCTAGTGTGGTTCTGAGCAACCTTTACATCGTAGCCGCTTACGCCAGACGGGCAAGTGAATCGAACGACCTCGCGAATCGTCTCGTTCGGAATGTCCGTGGTGTTTCTCAATCGCATGGTGTCCTCCGTCGTCGTCGTCGCTGCGCTGTTAAAACAGGATCTCATCGCCGAGCAATTCGCCGAGCATTTCGTCGTGGTCATCAGCGACCGGAGCCGCAGCGGCTTCCACGCTCGCATTGTGCAGCGTGTCGTCCATCCACTCATCGAGGAATCCGTCGCTGCCATCTTCGTTGAAAGCCGCGACTCGCCGCATCGACTCATCGTGAGCCGCATCCTCGATCGCCGCCTTTGCCGCCGCTCCGTTATGCATGATGTCCATATCCAGAATGATAATATCAACCCGCCGTGGATGTCAAGAACTATTTTCCCTTCGTGAGATTTGCCTACCCAGCCCTGCACAATGCCTGCATCGCGCACGGTCGCCGGGCCGGACCCTTCCGCAAGCACAGCGGAATCTTGCGCCCTGCCGTGGGCGCAGCGGCTCACAATGCGGCGCGTCACCGCTCTTAACGGAGTAGGTGGCCGAGCCCATCCGCACCCGCCGCAACTGAAGCTCAAAGAACGCTTCGAGATCCATTGTCCCTCCGTTAAATCTGGAACATCGCCGACAGCAGGCGCGGCCCCGGCGAGCCGTCAGCCGGTTTCACGTATGCCGCGAGTTCTCGTTCCGTTTTCGCCGCCTTCCTGTTCGGGCAGCCTCCGACCATGGCGCACTTTGTAACTTCAGCGCAGGGAGCGAACGCGCATGACGGCTGAGGCGTCACTGTTTCCATGGGATGAACTGAGCCGTGTAGAAATACAAGGCGAGCAGCGCCGCGCCGCCAACGATCCGGAAGGCCAATTCACCGGCCCCAATCCTCTGACAGATGCAGTCTTCCATGTCGGCTATAACCGTCAGTTTCGGACACCCTTCCCGGTGCTTCATCGATTCTCCTCCTGTGTTTTCCGCGCATGGCACGACCGGCACAGCAGCCCGATACGCCCCATGTCTTCCACCGCTGAACGGCTCTGCCGCTCGTGGTCTTCCAACGGAGGCGTGTGGTCAAGGTGCAGCGTCCGCGCCTGAAGCAACCCGGCCTTGTGACAGGCGCTCGCCTTCAGGGTAGCTGCTCGTGGTCCCCACGGCAGCGCTTCGCCGCACACCGGCGTGATGCCATGACGAATCAACGCCCGGAAGAACGCAGGCCGAAAGACCTTCGACCAGTGCGAATCGTAGCCACGGGAGGCAGCCGAGCCCCGGTAGGCTTCCTGTTGTCGCGTGTGGGCCGGGCAGCAGCCGTCAGCGACCAGTTCAGGACACCCGCCGCCTCGCACCGCGCATGGTTTCTTCAACGCTTCAGGCATCAGAACCCAAGCCTCGTTAATTCGCCGCGCTCCGAGTCACCCGGGTTCGCGAGTAGCCACTCCGCGACCTCTTGCGTGACCAAGAACCCGCCATCACCATCGGCGGACACGACGGTTGTCCATACGACGTTTGGCATGGATGCCGGAAGCGCCGCCGCCAGCTGGACAGCCGCGAGCGCCGCGAGGAACTGCCGCCTATTCGGTTTCATGTAACCCGCAAGCGGTCCAGCGCTTCAGCCAAATCGGTCGCATCGTTTCGCCGTGGGCATTCAGCCGCGCCGGAGCCTTGAAACAGTAAGACTTCATGACATGGCCCCGAGCAAAGTGAGGCTTCTGAAGCTGGACGCAGAAGCGACAATCACCGCAGGCGTTCTCCGAGTCCCGGCCATGCTCCCGGTGCATCCTCTCAATGGGCCATTCCTTCGCCATCAGTCGATAGTGTGAAGCTTGAAGGTGCAGCCGGGCGCCGCAGGGATTCGGAACAGGCAGTCAGGGACACAGTAAGCCCGAGTCCACCGCTGATGCCGCGCTCCCGTCTCCGGTTCTGACTCGGTGGACGTTGGGAGTAGGTTCATACCGCCCTGCCTCTCACATTTCGCGCATGACCACGATACCGTAATCGCTTCCACTCAGACCTCCTCGATCGTGATTTCCGTCATTCCCACCCCGGTATCAACCCTGACCACTTCGACAGCGCCTTGTATTCCGTGGCGCCAATGACAATCAATCTCTCGTCAGGGTAAAACTTCGCGAAGCGCTTCAACTTCGCCTTGCTTTTCGCGTCCATCCACCCTTTGACTTCATGCCAACAGCTAGACCCATCAGACTCCACGACTAAGAAATCAGGTGTGTAGGTCAAGACGCCCCGAGTCACGCCATGGAACACAAAGGTGCGCGGCTCAAAGGACCACTCGCGAAGCTTCCCCCGCGCAATCAACCAATTCAAATATCGAGCGTAGTTTGCCTCCCATGCTGACCGAAAAAACTGCCCACCAAGGTCGGCTCGCTTGCCACTTTTTGTCCGACTATAGACGTTACCAGACCGTGGTCGCGGAGGCTTCGACAATAGTGTCGTGCGCAAGCCAGCGCGGCGAGCGTGAAGCTGCTCCGGCGTGACATCGCGCCAGTATCGCCGTGCCGCCTTCCTCATTGCCGCCCTCATATACACATCTAAGTAGTTAGGAACATCGCCCGGCGCAGCGAGGAGGATTAAGCGCCGACCGCCTATGCCGCCCGTGATGTCCTGATGACAAGCCGTGCACACATGCTGTTTGCACTCAGCCGTCGCCGATGCACCCCGGCCACGCTTGCCGCGACCGCCGATCATGTGGTGCACCTCTATCGCGCCGCGACCGCATCGAACCGATGTCATGCCCTGAAGCTCGCGCACCTCGCAGCGTCCACCGCTCCGCTTGCCTGAGCCCACCACCGCCGAGCTTGCCCGGTCTTCAGCCTTCACGGCCAGCTTCCGAGCCGCACGTTCCTTCGTATAATCAGGTTTCCAGAAGGCCGTCACTTGCGCCTCCTTCGTTGAACAGCTTCACGCCTTCAGTGACTTGTATTTTCCCGAAGCCGGGACGGCGTATACCATCCACCGCTATCTTGAACGTCATTCGTCGTCTCCTACTCCGCTGTTAGCTTGACAATTCGCCCCTCTGACACCATCCGATCGCGCAGCGCAACCTGATCGGCGATGTCGTTGCATTCGACCAAGAGCCACAGCTTGACTCTCGGATTGCTCGCCTGCGTCCCTGCCGACTTGATCTGTGTTCTCAGGTCATCGCGCCGTGTGCCGGTAACCGCCGCATGCTCCAGCCAATCCACCTGCTGCTGCGGCTCCAGTTTCGCCACCGCTTCATGATGGCCGAAGGTCAGATCTTCCCGCCTGCGGGAAATTGGCACACGCTTCGCGACCGATGCGACATTCGCCAGCGTTGAATAGGACAGCCCTGTGGCGTCGATTGCCTGCGAGTATTTCTCACCGTAGGCTGCCTCACCGTAGTTCAGGAGGTCGCCAAGCCACATCTCAGCATTCGCGACCATGAACCGGCATGCGGAGACAGCTTCGAGGAATCCTTCGAGGGTTGGCTCACCTATCGGGACCGCCTGCCGGTCCTCAAGCGAGAACCCGCCGACAATCAAAGGTGCTGGTGTCAATCGGCCCGTCGTCATCGTCCGTTCGACCTTACCATACTACCCACGCCGAAGCATCACAACTCTGTCCCTGCGGCTCCGGTGTGTCCGCGCCGACTTCCATCCGTTCAGGACACCATCGCTAGTGGCAAGGCGAAGCTGTGTCCACCCCTGCGCCGCCCGTAGCCACGTCGTTCGCATCCGGTCCGGGCTCCCGGCGCATGTCTGCCGATGCCCTCGCCGCGAGCGTGGCGCCTTACCCCGCAGGAGTGCGAAATTGTCGAATATGTCCGGTTTCCCGTCCGGAGACGGGTCCGTCAGGTCGCGCTTCCTCAGCAGTTTCGTATACGCCGCCAATCGCTCCGCACTGAATCGGTGCATCATGACCTCCATGCCCATGTGTCGTTCGAATATCCGTGAAAGCCCGGCCCGAACAGCGACAACATGCAGTCCTTCGGATAACCCCATGTGGGATGCGCTGGATCGAAGTGTAGCCGCCCGTTCAGGAACAGGCAATACCCATGCGGCTCTACCACCTCCCGATACCAGTTCGATCCGACAGCCGCCGGAGTGAGCAGCATAATGTTCCGGTCCATCCAGCCGGTTTCAACGCACCGTTCAGCCCATGGCCGAATATGCCCGAACTCCGGATTCAGCCAGCCCCACTCTCGTTCCGGAATGTAGGCGCTCCAGTCTTCAAAACTCAGCGCATCGATGCCGCGCCCGAACCAGTGCCGGGCCTTCGTATTCGACCGCTCAGCCGCGAAGTCGTGAGCGAACTGCTCGATACGGAATCGTGTCTTCACAGCAGCCATGAAGTCCGCAGGTGTTGAAAACGACTGCTTCGACTTCCCGGGCTGTTGAATCGGCTCGTGACCGCCGCTCACCCGTCTATCCGAACGACTTCGATAGCCCGGAGCCCCTTCGGGCCTTCGACGGGCTCGAATTCCACCCGATCGTCAACCTCTAGCGTCTCCCACTCCGTCGCCGCGTCCTGCCCCTCGTTAAGGATGAACGCGGTTCGGTGCATGAAGTAGTCCTGCCCGGTCGCGTCGTGTGTGATGAAGCCGAAGCCCATCTCGTGCTTCACGGCCTTCATCGTTCCGCTGATCCTGTTGCTCGTCGCCATGGTCGTAACCTCCGAATCCGATTACCGTTGAAGCGCCATACCGATAAATGACGGTATGACAGAATATTCTCTCTTAAGAAGTTGTATAAGAGAATAATTGTAAAGCAGAGTTTTTCTAAGTGCCCTCAATCTGTCATTCATTAGGAAAATTCTGTCACTTTCGTTTTTCTGGCCTTCGTGACATGCCATGAAAAGCCCTAAAGTGTCCTCAGTTTGGGGAATATCCCGCACTAAAGTAGACGAAAGTGACAGAATTTTCATGCCCGGAGCCCCGGAATCCCCGTCTTAACAGCCAATCCTATGTAAACCGAGCCTCCCGCCGTGTGCTTTTTCCGGAATTTCGAGCCGAGCAGCCGCCCGAAAGCGTTCGATGTCAGCCGGTCATACTTCCCGAGCCTGTTCGCATCGCACCATTCCTGATACGACTTGTAGAGTGCCGCGCCCGGCGTCGTCTCATCGGCGTGGACCTCGCATCGAGTCTGGATGAACTCCGCTAATTGGTCGCTGTCGGCCTCGTATTCGCTTGTGGCGACACGTATCGCCTCAGGGATAGGCAAAGCCCCTGCCTCCTGCCATGCCGTGCAGCCTTGGACCGCCCACGCCAGTATTCCGGGCATCTCAGCCGTAAGCTTCTCCGCCAGCCCGAGATCGCGTTCAGCGCCCTCAAACTTGTGCATGAAGGGCAAGAGCCGGACGCGCCGCCAGAACCCGTGGCTGTCATCCTTGACGACCGGCTTGTGATTCACGCTGAATATCAACTTGCCGACCGGCATGAAGGTGAAGTGTTCCCCGTAAAGGAAGCGAGCACTGATCGCATCCTCACCCGTCAGGCTTTTCAGACGAGCCTCGTTCAGCCGAGCGCCTTCGTTGATTTCGCTTGCCGTGATCAAGCGCTTCCCTTCGAGCGCCGCGAGATCGTTGGATGGTTCATTTCCTGACGGCACATGGGTCAAGCTGGAGAAGGGCAGCGTGGCGCCGTAGTCGCCGAGTGCCGCTTTCAAGACGCTGAGGAACCGCGACTTCCCGTTGCCGCCCGGGCCGTAGCAGATGGTGATGATCTGCTCCGTCGTGCGCCCCGTCAGCATGTAGCCTGCCAGTTTCCACGCGAAGTCTACAAGCTCCGTGTCATTCTCGAACACTTCCATCAGGAAGCGCCACCAGCGCGGACACTGAGCCTCAGCGTCATACGGCACCCCGGCCACCATCGTGATACGGTCGTCGGCATGCCCGGCCCGGAGGTTGCCAGTTCTCAGATCGACGACACCGTTCGGGACACCGAGCAGCCATGGGTCAGCGTTCCATCCCTCGCCGCTGTCCATCATCCCGGGCTGCCACTCAGCGATCGATACGATGTGGTCGAGCGCCGCCTTGGTTTCGGACGCGATGCCGAACTTCAGCAGGCGCCGCCGCTTGTCCATGTCTACCAGCGTGACCGCCTCAACCTGCCGGGCTCGCACGTAGTCGAGCGCCGCCCGTCGAACGACCTTCCCCGGGTCCAGCTTCCACTGAGGCTCCTCATACTTGAGCCACGCCTTGCGCCGGATGTCGAATCGGAAGATGTGAGAATGTTCCTCCGCGAAGCGTTCCCCGAACGCGGCTTCCGTCGCCGGGTCACGATGGGCATTCGCCGGGTCATCGAAGATGGTTGCCGCCGGTGCCGGTAGCTCCGGCAGCGCCGCCACCGCTCCAGCCGGAGGCACGATGTAGGGTGTCGCGCCGACCAGCGTCAGCAGATCCCCGGGCGAGTTACCGGCACTCAGCCAGTCCGAGACATCTCCGTGACTGTCGAGCCCGGGCAGGAGGATGACCGTTGCAGCCATGCCAGCGCCCCGGCAGCGCTGTGCGACGTTCTCGGCATGGCTGAGCCCCGGGCGGTCGTTGTCCGGCAGCACGACGACTCGTGTGCAGCCTGCCGCCTTCAGCGCCTTTGTCTCCGACGCGCCCCACTTCCCGGCGCCGCCGCAATTCGTCGTGGCAGGGATACTGTGCGACCAGAGCCGGTTCGAGTCCTTCTCCCCCTCTACGACGAAGACCGTTTCGACACCCTGAAGCTCAGGTAGCCGGAAAGGCACACGCTTCACGCCGGTCATCTTCCAAATCCACCCGCCGGAACCATCCGGGCGCCGTTGCCGGAAGTCCTTCCCGGCCATCCTCACGACTTGATAGACCAGCACTCCCTCAGCATCAGTGTAAGAGTAGGCTTCCTCGCCCCTGTCCGGCACCGCAGTCGCGCCGTCATTCGGTGGGAACAGATCCGTGAAGGTCAGCCCGGCAGCGGCCACGATGTCAGTCGGAGCGCAGCCAGCGTGGCAATGCAGGAGCACCCGGCCACCGCTGCCCTCACCGATCGACAGACTCGCCACCCGGTCCTCATGCGCCGGACACTTCGCCTTCAGGTTGTCGCCTGAGCCTTGGACACCCGTCAGCCGCTCGCAGACTCGCGTGACTGCGAGGCTCACGCTTTTGCCGCCTTCGGAGCCGCCTTGCGAGCCCGGCGCCGCGTGACCGGTACGTTCTTGGAATGCACCGCCGTCCCCGGGAATGCCTGCGGGAGATTGTTCTTCAGCGTGTCGGCCTGCGCGTTCATCTGAGGTTGCAGCCCTTCAATCAACCCGCCTTCATCGAGGAAACACTTACCGTTGAGCCATGCACGGATCAGGCTTTTCACATCGACGATCTCCGCCGACCATTCGAGCCGGAACCCGCCGCCTGCGATCTTCGGTGCGCTCGTGACAGCAGCCGTGGCCCGTCGCGCCGCCGGTGCTGCTGCGATTGCCACCGCCTCCTGCTTGAATGCCTCCGACACGATCGGGTCCGGCTCAGCCGCAGCGATAGCTTCCACCGCTGCCACCGTGCTCTCGTGAAGCTGCCGCTGCACCTCCGCCGCTTCCGCCTCCACACGCGCCGTCTCCAGTGCGTCCGCTGCGTCCGCTGCGTCCTTCCACGCCCCGAGATTCGCCCGGAGCAGCTTCCGCGCTTCCCTGATCGGGACCAGATCCCCGTTCGCCATCTCCCTGAACGCCGCGACCAGAGCGTTCAGGCTGTCCTTCGTCCCTTGATAGTGCTTCGTGATCTGATCTTCGAGCGCTGCCAGCGCATGTTCGATCGCCCATCCGCGTTCGTAGTCCTCCGCCGACACGATCGGAGTGTTCGCCGCCTCGATCGTCTGCCCGTCCTCCGGGTCAGATTCAAATTTTGCAAGTGAAACCGATTCAGCCATTGTTCGTCATCTCCTGTTTCCGCACCTTCGCCAGATCCGCCATCGCTCGTGCATCGTCCGTCATACCTCGATACTGCTTGACCCTGTAGGTTCCGTCCTTCCTGAAATACACCGCCCATCGAGCGCCGACCGGACAGATGCGGTTGTAGAGTGCGAGTTGCTCGCCGTGCCACTCCTGCTCAGCGCCGAACTTGAAGTCCAGAATCGCCGGGCTCGTGAACATCCGCTTGCAAATCCTGTCAATCCTCCCTCGCAGGTTCAGCGCCTCCGACTGAACGAATCGCTCGATACAACTCGTGGCGCCCGGGTCCGTCGCAATTCTCCCATACCCCGGCGTGACGTTCAGAATCGTAGCCCACCAGTCCGGCTCGCCGTAGACGGGCCGGACAACAGCGAGGAAGGTTTGATACGCCTCGATGTATCCCCACCAGTCGTTCGGCATCCCTCGCAGTTCGCGCCCCGTGTCGATGTCATCCGTGTAGGCATGCAGTCGTGACCCGCGCTCCGCCGCTTCCTCCGAGAAGAACCGGCCTTCAATCCGGCCTGCTGCGACTAGAGTGCGGGTCACTCCGAGCATTAGCTATCCGTCGGAAGCGCGGTTATGTTGTGGTCAACATACCCGCGTCCGTTCTTCTCCGAGGTGATCTTCGGATAGCAGTTCACGCCAGCCGCCCGGGCATTGTCGGCTGCCCCGGCGATCGTTTCCGAGAACGTCCCGGCCCGGTCTGTTGTCTGAGCATCAGGCCCGACGGTCTGCACCTTGTCTGAAAAGACAACCGTCCAGACTGTCCACGGCTTCCCGGCCTTCGTTCCGCTTCGGCTCGTGATGTCCTTGACCGTGACCGGAGGCTGCGCCACCGTATGAGCCGGAGCCGCTGGTGGAGGCACCGCTGGTGGAGGCACCGCTGTGTCTGCCACCTTATCGAAAACATGCTCCGTCTTCGTGTGGCCCTCTACCCTTCTGCACTGTTGACCATCGCGAACCTCAGGGCATTGCTTCGCTGGTTGCGCCGCAGGCCGAGCAGCGGCAGGCCGAGCAGCCGCCGGTGCCTTTGTCGTGACCTCTCCCGTCTCCCGGTCCACGGTTTCGATGTCCGGCAATTCATCCGCCGGTGTCCCGGCGCATCCAGCGAGCCGAGCCACCCATCGGAAGACGTTGCTGTGCGCCTTCGCGACCGCCCGTGTCTGCGCCATGGAACGCATTTGGAACTCCGGTGGAGCCTCCGAGCCGACAAGCTGCCGCACTTTTTTCGGCATGACGCCATCCGGCTTGTTCGGGTTCGGCACCCATTCGATATTCGCAGCGCCCGGGTCCTCCTCGCTCGTCGTGCCGTCCTTCAGGACATAGACCCACGCATACTTTGGGCGCTCGCTCCACTTGGCTTCATCGCTCAGGCACATGGCATCGGCGTGGGTCAATTCGCGGCCCGTCCGGTCGAGTAAGACCGCCCGTGCTTCCCACCCTCGAATCGCGTTCCCGTCCTTGTCCGCAATCTCAAGCGTGATTTCCCTCGACCACACGACATCAGCCGTGCATCCGTGGAAGGCGCCGATGGTTTCCCAATCGTCCACCTCAAGATACTGCTCTCCGTTGAACATGAGTTTCTTCGGCTTCTTACTGATGATGCCCATCAGCGCCGTTGCCGCCGCTCCAGCCGACGACAAGGTTTCCTCTGGTGGTCGGACAAGGCCAACAGGGTCGCTGCCGCCTACCCGCGCCAGTTCACTTGACACAGCTTTACTCCTCAATGACGTGCGCCTTGAGCGCCGCCGGAATCTGAGCCGCAAACGCCGTGACCAGTAGCCCGAGCGTGTCACTGCGACTCAGCTTGTTTTTCTTCTGCGCGGCTGCCAGCAGCTTCCGCACTCTCGGCGTGGCCGTGAAGCTCAGCGACTTCCGGACCTTGCGAGGGAAGATGGTTTCGACGCCCGGCATACCGCCAGTGCGTTTCGGTGGGCGCTTCGGCGCCGTTGCGTTCGTCTTCATGGATGGGAGCCTCCAACTCCGAATGTATCGATTTGTTCTTTCAGTGTGCAAGCGATTCGATCGACCGCTCCGTGAGCTCGCTCAGGCGTCGGGCACGATTTCGCGAGGATGTTCCCCAACTCATATGTCAAGGCCACCGCCAGATCGCTCGCCCGAACCGTCCCATACGAGTGAAGTAAATCCGTCCGGAGCCTCCGCTGGATGTCCAGCGCTGTTTCCTGCACCATCAGTGGCTTGCAGGCAGCGCAAGTGACGTTGACCGGGTTCGTCGTTTCGAACCCCGTCTCCTCTCCGCAGGCCCGGGTCCCTCCGTGGCCGTAGTGCCAGACCATTCGTGTCAGTCCTCCGTCTCGAATTCGATTTTCCGATCGCCGCGTTGCGCCGTCAAGACTTCGAGCGAATCCGCCAGCCCCGAGAACTGATCCAAGACCGTCGTCCGAACTTCGTCGTTCGTCCGAAGCATAGGCGCATCCACCCCGGAGATTGCCGCCCGAGCCCTGACGACCAGCGCCGACAGTTCGCTGTCCTCAGTCACGTTCCGCATGTCGAAGGACGCAAGAAACTCGTTCATGCTTTCCACCGCCGACTTGCTGAACACCTTCTTTTTGCCGTCCGCGCCCGGCGTCAGCTTGTCCACCAGATGCTTGACCAGATCCGCGAGCCCGGTTCGCATCGCATCCCGGCAGGAGTCAGCGACCGACGACAAGTGCGCGGCGTGTTTCTCCCGCTCCGACTCGAACAGTTCCGAGCTAATCGCCTTCAAGCGCTGCGGCGTGTCAAAGGTGACATAGCGCCAAGAGAACTTGAAGGTGTCCCTGAACGCCTCAGCCGTGGGGTAGTCGCTGGCGTCGTAGACATCGCCGAGTGGCTCGATCGTTTCCTGCACCCGTTGGTCGAATTTCTCCACCGCGATTTCCACCAAGGCTTGCCGCCGAGTCTGGAAGCCCTTCAACGCCGCCTCTAGCGCCGATACCCCGGCGATCGGCACCATGTAGATACCGCCCTTCATCAGTGACGGTGACGCCAGCGCCGAGAGGTAGATCGATACCTCCGTGTCCAGTTTCGAAATATTCGTCAGCTCCGGCGAATCAATCAACTGCTTCGACATCCGAAGCCGAGTCTTGTCCGCTCGCACCGTGACCGCGCTCAGCCCCGCCTTTTTGCTGTTCCCGAACTTCCCGCGCTCCAAACACAGGCAAATCGTTTTGGTCGCGATAAGGTTCCCCTGCTCCGCTGCGTTTGTCGTCGTCATCTTCATTAGCCCTCGCGGCGTGATTGCCGCATCGATTTATTGATGGTATCAAATTGACAGCCGGTGTCAAGAACTATTTTTTCAGCGGGTGCCAAGTGACGCAGGTTGGATTATCCGAGTGATGGTAACTCTTGCAGTCATCGCACCAAGGGAAATCGCCGTGCTGCTCCGCAGTCCGCGCCGCCAGCCCATCCGATACGAGCGCCGCGAAGTCCTTCCGCAACCCGATCCGTATCGCATCCCCGGCTGTGCCAAGCAAGGCCCGGAGCCGTAAGATTTCCATCTGGCCCTCACTCGCTTCCTTCGCGACCTCCGTGAGCGATCGAACAGCGACTGCGTGTTTCTCCCGCCAACCATCGCTTTCCGTGACCAGCCTCCGGTTGTCTGCGGAGAGCGTGGCAAACCGTTCCCGGCGCAATCGCCTCTCCCGCAACGCGGAAGGTGACAGTTTTTGACCTGTTGCCATCAGAGCCCCCGATTCTCTTGAAGCCATGCGACCTCAGCGGTGAGCGCTTCCCCGCGTGTCTCGAACGGCCCTAGCAGCGGCCCCGCGCTTGGCGCCATATCGGCCACCCATCCGGTGCCAGACAGCCCATACGCCGAAGCCGGTTCGACGTGGCTCGCCCGGGTGATCGTCCCTTCTCCCGCATCCACCAGCGCCGCCAGCCCATCGGCATAAATGAAGCTGATCTCACCGGTGGGCGAGATGATGACATCGTGGGTCACTGTCCTGCCCTCAGGTGAGCCGTGTTGCGCTTCATCATCTCAGCAGTCGGCGTGTCCGCTGTCGTGGCGCCTAGCGCCGCCTCTAGCTGCCTCGTGGCGTCCTGACAGGCTTTGCCAGCGAACCCCTTCGTGGATACCTCCACATCGCCAGCTTCCGAAATGTTGACGGTGATTTCCTTCATGCTCGTGCACCTCGAAGTTTGATGCCGCCGTCCGGCTGAATAATCCGTGAGACTCGATAGCCCTGTCGCTGCAAGATCCGCGTGGATACCTCCGCCGCCAGTTCGCGTTTGAGCGTCCCGAGCCCGGCACCAGCGGCAGCCGTCAGCTTCCGCCCGTGCATACCCCATGAGTCGTGGAGCAGTTCGAACCCCGGCTTGCCGTCCAGCCGGGCCACCAGTCCGATCTCGTAATCGCCGGGACCGTGATCCTTCAGTCGAAGCGCGTGAACGCCCTTGCCGAAGTCCTTCGCCGAGTGGCCCTGTGCCGCCGCTTCGCTCTCACCGACCGCCCGGCCATACCACGCCCAAGTTTTCTGGCCGCGCATCAGTTTGAAGCCGAGACGGTCCGCGACCGCTTCGAGCGCATCGAGGTCCGTGACGTAGAGTGATACCGCTGCTACGTGTGACATGGTTAAAGCCTCGTGTAAAGTCCGGTCATGCCGGTGAAAACCGCTTCGAGATTGTCCGCGTAGACATCTTCGCAGACCTTCCGTTCCTGTCCGTTCAGCGCCAGCCTCCTCACGATGTAGGTATCCATGGCCGTAAGCGTGACCTGAATGATGCACCGTGGCTTCGGGAGCCGGAAGCGCAGCCAGCCGGTCCCGTCGTCATTCTGTTGCCCGACGAAGGTTTTCGCGCCGGTCATCCTCCGGAAGCGCCGACCGCCGAGTTGATGAAGGATGACACTCGCGACATGCGGGACATCGCGGAAATCGTCGTGCTGTTCTGTCGTCGTCTTATTCATGATTTGATATTACCAAAATCTGCGTGGATGTCAAGGGTTATTTTCAGGCGCCGATCGCCTGATAGTAGCCGTCAGCTTGCACCCGATACGCCGTCGTCCCGTCGTCCCTGAAGCTCAGCGAAATAGTGGGGACCGAACCCGTGTAGAAGATGATCGCTTCCCGAAGACCAACCAGCCGACTATCCGACAGATCCCGTGTCACCGTCGTGTCGATGCGCTGCTTCCAGTTCGTCTGTGGCGCGACGGTGTCGAACAAGTCGGAAAGCTCGCGCCGAGTGAATTCTAACCCTCCAACCCTCGCGCACACTTGGCTGTCGGGCTCCGGCTGAACTCCCGCCGGGACATCCGGCGCGACATGCTCCGGTTGAATTTCCAGTTCCGCGCCGCCCGACTTCCGAATCGCGACCGTGACGGAGCCGCAGCAGTTAGAAACCCGGATGCCGGTGTGCGTGTCGCCCTCGAAGGCCGAGAAGTAATTCCGCGAACCGCCGACCAGCCAGAGCCCTTCGATCCCGAGTGTCGTTCCCTCGACATCGTATGACGTTGGCGTGACATCCTCGAACGTCGAATCGCCAGTGGCGCGAACCCCGTCCGTCATGCTATCGAATCGACTCGACACCAGAATCCTCAGATTCTCGCGGTTACGCTTGACAAAGGATTTCAGTGTCGCCTTCGTGATTTTCTTCGTTGTCATGGTCGCCTCCTGCTTCGCGGTTGCCGTCGTCATCTCCATGTCCAGAATGATAATATCAAACTTCGCCGGTGTCAAGAACTATTTCAAGCGCGTTGAAATTAGAGGTGGAAGCCCTGCCGCGCCGCCGCCTTAACGGCCCGTCGGCAGACCGCTTTATCCCTTGCCGTTTCACCGTATCCGCCGTCACCCTCAGTGGCCCGATCGTTCAGTTCTTGCACGATATAGAGCAGATCGCTCCGCTCGCCAGTGCAAATGACCTTACTACCATCGCGCCGCCGGGCGACATCAGGAACGCGACCGATATCGTCCAGGCCCATGACCATCAGCGCGGTTACTGTGAGCGTCATCGTTTCGAAAGTCGTTGCCTTGTCCATGTCCAGAATGATAATATCAATCTACGTGGAAGTCAATAACTATTTTCAACTATTTTACCGCCCTCTCGGTTTCCAACTCGTAGCAGGTGGCAGCATGCCCCGCTGCCGTGCATACACGTCGCTGTCCTCGATGCTCCGATACAGGAAGGCTGCCCGTGGGACATACTCTGCCGGGCGCTGGTGCGTGTCGAACTTCGAACAGCCGAACGGCGCGACAGGATGAATCACGCAGCGGTTATCGACAAGGAACGTGCAGCCATGGGCCTCTATCTTCGGCGTGATCGTTGGAATCATCCGGCGCCGTCCCGTCTCGACATCCTGCACGAGCGCACCGGGCGATGCCCAAAAGTATTGCATGACCTCGTTTACCGGCTGCCCTACCCACTCCGCGATTTTCTCCATGTCGCCCGGCGCCAGTGGCCCGGGCTGCCGCTGGCAGCATTCAACGCAGGCCGGACACGAGCAGGCCGTTCTCGTGAATTCAGTCATCGAACCGAATCTTCCGCACCCCGCGTGTGGCAGCCGTCGGCGAAGCGACCGTGACCGCGATCGTGCTGAGCGCCTGAAGCCGAAGCGCAAGCACCGCGCCCATCTGGTTTCGCAACTCCGGGCCGACGAACTCTGAACGGTTTAGTCCGACATGCTGAAGCATCTCCGTGAGGATGCTCGATGCCTCCTCAACGTAGGGCTCAAGTGTCCTGTTCTCCTCCTCCAGATACTTCACCCGGGCGACATGCTTGCACCCCTTCGGTGCCTTGCTGAAGATGTAGGCCGGGCAGGAGCAGCGGAACGCCCCGTTGACGTTCTTCTGCACCATCCACGACTTCCCACCGTCCGAAGGTGTCAGTTCGGTGTGATCTGCCCATCCCTGCCGAATCGCCGTTGCGCTTGCCATCAGTCGCCCCCGTAGCGGTTCAGTTTGCCGCCGCGTTCTTCGCACTTGTCTTCCCACGCGATAATCGCATCCCCGATCGCCTCGAATTCCACTTGTTCTTCAGCCGACAGCGCATCCACATCGCCGTCCACGCTATCCTCAAGTTCGGTCTGCCGATATACCGCCGCGTCGAACCCCCTCCGTGACTTGATTTCCATCAGTCCTCCGTCCTGAACTTCCGCGTGGCTTCCGCCGGTGAGTCCGCGACCGCCGGTTGATACAGCCCCGGGTCACTCGCCGAGAGGAAGCGCCCGGCAGCTTCGCGCCGCAGGTTGTCTATCGTGGCCTTCGCCGAGACAGCCGCCGGGACGATGTATCGTGCCGCCTCCTCGATTGTCTGGTTGAAAAGCGCCGCCCGTTCGCAGGCCCGTTTGATTTCAGCGCCCGTCCAGCCCTCATCGAATCCCGTGGGCCGTGACGCCTGAAGCGGTGTCAGCTTGCACTTTCCCGCGTAGACGGTCCAGCAGGCTTCGCGCCCCTCTTCACTCAGCGTGTCGAAAAAGAATTGGTCAGGGAAGCGCCGGTTAAGCTCCGGCGAGAACTGCGTGGTCTTGTTCGCGGTCATGATGAAAAGCACCCGGCCCTCAGCGGTAGCCGTGACGACCTTCAGCGCCGCCCGAATCGCCCGTTCGCTCTCACCGACCGTCCCGCCCTTCATGCCTGCCATATCGAACATGATGAGTGGCTTGCCTGACGCCTGCCCCACCGCCTTCGCAAGCTGTGTTTTTCCGGCGCCCGTCATGCCTGCCAGCAGCACCCCGAGTGACTTCGTATCCTCGACGTAGGACAGGACCGTTCCCACCTGATCTTTGCTCACCCCCGAGTCGCCGGTGTGGTCTGACATCCCCCCGGCGAACGCCTTGTCACCCTCATCGATGAAGACAATCGCCCCGAAGGCGTTCGCGGCAATCAGGCGCCGCAGGAAGCCAATCACGTTATCGATGCCGTGAAGCTCGTCCAGCGTCGTGTCGCCCGGCTGCGCTCGCCACACCCGCAGCCCTTCGGTGTTCTCGATCGCCTTTCGCTTGCGATCCCACAGCGCATCGACATCCACCCCGGTAGGTGTCAGCGACATCGCGACGACCTGTTCCGCCGTGAAATACGGTAGGCCCACCAGCGCATCGAGCGCCGCCGACCGCGTGGAGTCATCCGGTTGCGC